>SAMEA104315424__coassemble_305_pt1 | contig 273613 bp, 261 predicted proteins | sample SAMEA104315424__metabat2_low_PE_031 | metagenome-assembled genome bin SAMEA104315424 (sample SAMEA104315424) | gut metagenome | biome: Monkey gut; feature: monkey-associated habitat; material: faeces | place: China | collected 2013 | reverse complement strand
GATGATGATACAGACGGAGAGTTGACCGAAAAGGTACGGCAGGCAAAGCGCGAGGGTCTGATAGACGCTTTTCTCTTCGGTTCGGTATCCGAAAACTATTTTGCTTCGGTCATCGACAGCGTTTAAATCAGACAACGACAAAACGCAATATGGCTTTATGCACCGGCAAGCAGCACGAGGAATGCACCGTTTGCGGCGCCAAGCGCAGCGAGAACACCGAGATCCCCGCCCTGCGGGATTACGCCGTTACCGTCACCGGCGGCACGGCAACCGTTGCCGCAGGCACACCCATCACCCGCGCCATGGAGGGCGTTGAGGTCACCGTTACGGCACAGGCTCCCGACGGAAAGTACTTCGTTAAATGGGTCGTTAAGACAGGCGGCGTAACGCTGGCTAACGAGACCAGCGCCACTACCACCTTTTGTAAATTGGTTGAAAGTGCAGTATCATATGGACTTCGATGGCTTATCTTTCAGAATAGCATTGAGCAGTTTCTTCAGAATCTACGGCAAGGATAATACAGATGAACGCCGACCACTGAGAGGTATCCCGGGACAGGATATGGAAAAATCCATTGCCCTGTTGGTTGCTCTGTTTGACAGAAATAAAGACATCCAAGTATAACGTAAGAACCTTGCCGAGGAAAAGAAGAAACTCGATGTCTTTAAAGAAACTCTAAAATACCACTTTGTGTCAAGCCTTGTCGGCGGCAAAGATAAATATGAGGCGGATGATATGATGAAGCTAAGTAAATATATTTTAACCATACTTATAGTTCTGGCTGTGATTGCCGCGTTTTCGGGCTGTGAGGCGAAACCCTCCGATGATCCTGATTTGACCGAAAACAAAACAACCGATGTCTCCCACTTGACGACCGTGCAAAATGACACCGATCTTTCGAGGCTTCAAAAAACCATTCTCGATAACAACGAATCGGTTGGTATTGCCTATATCGGTTATGTCGGCTATGAGGCGAATGAGCAGGAGGTTTACAGTTTTTTAGATAACAGTCAGTATGCGGATAAATATGATTTCCTCTGCGAATCTCCCCTTGTCAATGCGGGCGGTGCGGAGCTTTATGCGGTAGTAATTGCCGACGTTAAATACAGTGCATCCGTTTACCGGGCGGAAATAACTGATAACGGTGAATATTCCGTAAAGACCGACGATGCGCTCTATAATTACAGCGGAAACGGAATTGATTATTTTTTACTTCGCTGCAATGAAAGTGAAATACACTCAAATGTATCGCTGTATTTTAAAAAAGGAAACGACTCTTTTTCGGTATTCCCGATGCTGTCCGGAATGGACGGACATCTTGTCGCTGAAAAATTCTATGATTTTTCCGTATACACAGATTACGTCAACAACAGCGAACCCGAGGATAGAAACGTTGAAATTGCCCGTGAGATTCTTTCGGAGTCTCAAGAGGTTCAATACTATATAAATAAAGGCATGAGTGTGCAATATACAGGAGAGATCCGTGAAATTGACGGCCGTCCGTGCTGGATTTTTGCACTCGGCACAGACAGAGACGACCAATTCGTCAGAGAACGTTATTACGGAGTTTGTGACAACCTTATATATTTTTATGATACGTTGAATGACAAATGGGAAGTTCTCGGAAGAGGATAATTCTTTCGAACCTCTCTATAATGTGACTTACCGAGTCATACGCGGCAGCATTCGGATGAGCTTTAAAAAAGCTCTGTTCCCCGAGTGCGATTATCCGTTGATGATAAATACAAACAAAAACAAAAGGTGATTTATTATGAAAAAACTAAAAATAATGTCGGCAATTCTTGCTGTGATTATGACATTCGGGCTTTGTGCCTGCGGCAAAGACGGAGGAAATTCCCCTTCCGACGCCCCGACAACTTCGGCAACAACCGTTGCTCCTACCGATACGGCTACAACAACAGCGGCAGCAGCCGACGAGTTTATCACTACCGGCAAGAGCGTAAAAATTACAATTCCCAAGCTTGAAAATACCGTCAAAATTGATAACGCAAAATTTGAAAGCTCCGTTGTTCCTGACGGAAAATACAATTCCTTTAACTCGACAATTACCGTCGAAGGAAATGACAGAAAATTCAATATCACCATCAAAGACGGTTCTATCATGGGTAAAACAAGCCTTGAGGTTGCCGAAAAGTTGAATAAAGGTGAAGAAGATGATGATAAAAAGTATAAAGCTTGCGAAATTGCCGGTTTTAAGGGCCTTTTAAAAGTCAATACATATTCCGGAAATTCAAAAACGCAGCATATATATTTCCTTGATGTTCCTTGCGGCGATGAAACATATGTCGTTAACTTCAGACTTGAAAAATTATATGACGACGACGTTTCCGAAATGAAAACAATCGAAGAAGCTATATTAAAGAGCATTAAGGTAGAAAAAAGTAATTAAGCGCATTTAAAGGGAGGAACATTTTATGGGATTGTTTGATAAAAAATTCTGCGACATTTGCGGTGAAAAAGTTAACATGCTTACTCAAAAAAAGCTTTCCGACGGTCAGCTTTGCTCCGACTGTAAGCACAAGTTAGGCTCGTTCACAAGCGGCTGGAAGCAGAGAACCGTTCAGGACGTTAAAAATCACCTTGAACAAAGAGAGCAGAACAAGCAGAAGTATCAGCAGTTTAACTGCACTGCAACAGCAGGCGGAAGATACAGTTCGCTTCAAGCCGATTTCAATCACCGCTGGTTTATCTTTGCTATTGATAACAGGGATTTTAAAAGCGGCAATCCTCAGGTGTTTGAGTTTTCTCAGCTTCAGGATTTCTGGATCGAACCGGAATACAGAACGCTTGACGATTCGGACAACGACGGTATCCCCGACAACAGGGATAATTTTGACAACAGACAGCTTAACAATTCAAACAGCTTCGGCGGAAATATGAACAGAATGAACAACATGATGAATTCATCAATGCTCAATATTCCGCTTGCCGCTCAGCCGTTTGTACGTAACTCAAGCTCATACTCTTCGCCAAACGAAATACGCGAGGTGTGCAATGTGAGAGTATACTTCCGCGTTACAGATCAGTTTATAACGAACCCGATCGGTTTTGATGTAACGTCGGGAATTTCCTCAGGAAATCAAATGGAGCTTATGAATGCTTATGAGACTGCTGTCCAGGTCATGCAGCTTTGTCAGCAAATCAAGCAAGGCGGAGCTCCCGTTAACCAAGGCTTCAATCAAATGAATCAGGGCTACGGTCAGCCGCAGCAAAACATGGGCGGATTTACAGGCAGCCCGGTTCAAAATGCCGCCTACACCGCTGCTTCCGCTCAGGTTCAAAGCAACGCCTATAATAATGCTGCACCCGTTACACCGCAAGCAGTTGACGCTTCCTGGATTTGCTCATCCTGCGGCACACGCAACGAAGGCAAATTCTGCCAAGGCTGCGGCTGCGCAAAGCCTGCCGCAATGCCTTCACGCTGCCAGAGCTGCGGATGGACCCCGGCAAACGGTCAGCCTATGCCGAAATTCTGCCCCGAATGCGGAGCACGCTTGTAATTTGAAGCGAGCAGACTGCATTAAAAAAGCGAGCTTATTTTTGCTTATGCTGTTATTACCTATAAGCCTTTTCGGCTGCGGAGCAAAGAAAAAATACACTGCGGCAGATGTGAGTGTAATCAGTTTTTCCTGTTCGTCAATGAGCTACACGGATTCTTATGTTTATTCTCTAAAAAAAGAAAATGAAGAATGGCTTTTTGATGCAAACTATTCCTACGACTATGAAAATCCAAGGGTCGAATTTGAGAATAAAAAAGTAAGCACACAGGATGCCGCGACAATACTTGACGTTGTAAAAGAGCAGGACCTTATTTTACAGGCTCAGAAGTATAAACCTCCGCGAATTAAAGCCTTTGTTCTCGACGGCGGCGGATACTATCTTTATTTTAAGATGAACGACGGCAAAGAAATCAATGCGGAAATATATAACGAAGATTTGGTAAATGAATTACGCACTTTGGCAGAAAAGTGCCGAAAATCATAACCTACCGTGTTAACTAAAGCACGGAATAATATAATGGAGGAAAAAACTATGGCAGACATTAAATCAATTGCAACGGCAACAGCCCCGAGAGAGTTTGAACTCTCTTATTCAACAACCGTTGAAGAGGTATACGAAAAGCTCAGCGCACGTGCTTCGGCTTTTAAAATGCCCTTCAAAATCAAAGAGGGAATCCCCGGAAAGCGCATTTCTTTTGAGAAAGAACCGAATCTCGATGTTACGATTTGGGTCTTTGTCAAGGACGGCAACAAAATCAAGGTCATGGCAAACATTCAGGAGAACAAAACAACCGTCAACGGTATGCGCGTTGACAAAAACAGCGTGATGCAAAAAGGCATAAAAGGTGTAGCTAATCTTCCTATTGAAAGAGGCGAGTATCTTGACGAGGTGACCGAAAAGGTTAAAAAGATACTCAACGGTGAGCAGGTTGAAGATTATGTAGCACCCGTTGGTGCCAATGGCGGAGAGACCGAAAAAGATTGGCTTGTAGCCCTTCTTCTCTGCCTTTTCCTCGGCGGAATCGGTGCACACCGTTTCTATGCAGGTAAAGTAGGATCGGGTATTCTTTATATTCTCACCGCCGGCGTTTTCGGCATCGGTGTTCTTGTTGACCTGATAAAAATTATTACCGGCAAATTCACCGACAAAGACGGCAATCCCATTCAAAAAAAATAAAAAATTAAAAAAGAGAGAGGGTCGATTTACATGAAAAAAATCCTGGCATTACTCATGATTTTTGCTGTTTCACTCAGTCTTTTTGCTTGCGGAAAGGCTGACGGCGACGGTAAGGAAAACACAACAGGAAATACCCCCGCAGTTGATAAGACCGAAGACACGACAGCCGAAGTAACAACAGCGGCAGGAATGAAGAATGGTGACAAAGGCAACGGACCTGCAGATATCAACGCAGAGTTTATCACTCTCAAGCTTCCTTCCGGCTACAAATATGAGGTTGATTCTTTTAGTAAAGATTCAAAAAATCCGCTCAAGGGCAATGTTACTCTGTTTATTTATAAGGATGGCTCATACTCATCTATTGCAACTCTTACCGCTACAGCCCGAAACATGGTTAGCAGTCAGGAAGAGGCTGTTGAAAACACGATAAAGCTTTGCAACCTTCAGACCTATAAAAACGGAAAATCCGAAATCGGCAAAGATGCTCAATACGGTGGAAACACCTATTCGACTATTCATGTTTCAACAGACTACTATGAGAAGGACTTCTTTGTTACATATGCAAACAGAGGTGCATCGGATACTACGGGACTTCTTGTCAAGCTTGAAATCAATAATAAAAATATCAAAGCTGACGACCCGTTTATCAAAGAGCTTCTTGACAGCCTTAAGATAGTTATGGCTTAAAAATTCGGGGACTGTGCCTGAGCATTTTCGGGTACAGTCCTGCTTGTAAAAGGAGATCTTGTTATGAGTAAATTAAAAGAAATAAAAGACATTAAAATGACTATATTTATTATAATCGTCGGCATCAGCTTGATAGTTGCGGGCATTTACGGAGTTGTTTCGAGCAGAGTTGAAAGCAGAGATTATAAAAACTCAACCGATATTCGAAAACTTTCCGCAGTTATTGATGACTTTTCAACCAGCGACACTAAAGATGATTTAGGCGATGTTAAGTATACAACATATAAATTTAAAGTTTCATATGTTGTTGACGGAAAAACCTATAAGGGAAAATATGAAGAGCGTGCCTGGTCAAGCAACCCCACAAAAATGTACACCTATGATAAATTAAGAAAAGGTGATAAAATCCTTGTCGAGGTTTACAAAAATTCCAAAGGACAATATAAACTTACCCCGGAGGGAAATCCTGTTGATTTTCTTCTCTATTGTGCGGCCATCCCCGTCGGTATATTCCTTGTTTTTATAATGATATGCGACATTTCAAAAGAAAAACGGAAAAATACAGATGAAAACAAAATGATCGATAATCAATAAATCAGAGGTATTTTTATGGGTTTATCAGTATCACTGTTAATTGCGGCTTCCTTTGCAATATTGTGTACATACTATATCGGCGAAAAAATTCTTGTTATAGATTTTTCGGCATACCGTCCGCAGAATTTAAAAAAGGCCAAGCTTGAAAGATTGCTTGCGAAAAAGGACACTCCCCTTCGGAATTCAAAAATCCGAAAAGATATAAAAAATGCCTTTGAAAGAATTCTGATACCGCTCGGAAAAGCGGATCAAGACCTTCTTCCGGCAAGAATGGATATGGCATTCCGAAAAAAAATCGTCAGCCAAATCAACAGACTTAACAGGAATAAGCTTTGCCGCAAAATTTACGTTACTGATGTTGTCCCCGTTCCTAAAAAAGACTTTGAAACATGGAACGATGATGGCAGAGAATGGCGTGAATCGGTTTTAAAGTGCAGCACACTGGAGCGTTTCGAGTCAACCAAAGACAACACGGTTCAGCATGAGATATACCGTAAAAACTCATATCTCAGAATACTCCAGTCAAGACACGTTCGCCTCGCCGATCAAAAAGAAAAAAAGAAAAGCTATTATAACGATATGTTAAGAATAACCTGCCCGTCCTGCGGTGCAAGTGTCAAGCTTGACAGTCAGCAGGTTACCTGCGAATACTGCGGCGCCGTTATTAAAAACGAGTTTTACGATTGGCAGACCGAGTCGTTCGAGATTTATGAATCTATCAGTACAAACCTGAAAAGATTTTTACAGCTTATCGTGTCCGGCTCCATACTTTTCGTATGTGTCTTTCTGTGCTTATATTTAATCGAGGACACCGAGATTTCCCTTGCGGCCGGCGTCGGTGCAGCGATTCTTGCTTTGGGAGTGATTGTCTCGCCTATTATCTACGGAAAAGTTAAGCAAGAAAACCTTGCGAAAAAAATCGTAGGATACTCAGAGAATTACCTCAGAGCCTGCTTAAACGAATACTTTTTGAAAAATGAAAGCGACAAGGATATGCTTGATTTCAGCGTTGATACAATCAGGCTTTTAAAGGTTGCGAATACAGACGAGATAACAAAAGTTACGGCTGAAATTCACGGAACCAAAACATTCCTTCCCGAAAATCAAAAGCCGTTTACAAAAAAAATTAAAAAGAAATTGACCCTGCAAAGAGCAAGAAATCCGGAAAAAAGAAAGACTGACGGTGATTTCTTTACCGAAAAAGAATGTCCGAGCTGCGGAGCAAACTTCCTGCCCGATGAAAACGGATGCTGTTCTTATTGCGGTTATACCCTTCACGAAGATAGCATAAAGTGGAAAATAAAAGCTGAATCTTGCTAAAATCTTTCAATGCCGATTAAGGTAATGAAGGAAAACAGATTGGAGGATACAATGGGAATTTTTGATAAATTAAAAAACACAGCACAGCAGGCAGTTGTTTCTGCCGTACAATCCGCGGGTAACAAAAGGGAAACATTTACATTTTCCGCATTGCCCGAAAGCCTTGCCGAAATGCAGGCGCTCCCCGAGGCAAGCCTTGATACTCCGTTCCAAGCTGCAGTTCTTACCGTGCTGGCACTGTGTGCATACGCTGCCGACAAAAACATCGGAACAGAAATGCTTAATTGGCTCAGAGGTCCGCGTCCGCTGAACGGAATGGAGATTTCCTTTTTGAACGACCGTTTCCGTGACGGAAAAACCTATCTTCCGTTTACTTATTTTGCGGGTTCGACACCCGAGAATAACTACACTCCTTCCGAGCCATATACAATAGTCGTCGAAAGCAATCATGTTTCGGCGGAGGAGCAAGGATATATGAAGCTCTTTATACCGTGCGGCGGTGCAGATGACCCGCGTCCGATAAAACTTCGTCAACGCGGAAGCGACGGAAAATGGTTCTTATGGGAGCAGTACCTGCTGACCGGCGTACGTACCCCAAAAACGGCAGATCCTTGGGCATAAAATATTAAAAATTGGCTCCGCGGCTTTAAGGACTCTGTTTTTGCAGCAGAGCGAGTGCTTTTACTCGCCCACGGGAACCGAAGCGGCACCAAAAAGCCTGACAGAGCTTTTTGAAAACCTTGTGCAAATTGAATATTGAGCAGCAAGAATGGCTTGAGATCTGTGTTGGGCAGGTATCAGGCCATTCAATTTATGCCTGATCCCGCGGTTGTTATAATAATCCGGATAATATCCGATTCCGAATCGGACGAGCGCATCCGGGTCTTGCGGATATGCAACAATCACCCGATGGAATATGACGATACGCTCGTCCGACAGATTATTGAATGCGTAGTGGTGGAATCAAAAGAGAAAATCAAGGTGGTCTATATCGGCGGCAAGGAAATCAAGATGACGCTGTAAACAGCCTTAAAAACAGAAACGGAGTGATGTAGAATTATTGTGACGAGTGTTCAAATCAAGACAGCGAAAACGCAAAAACATCTCTATTGTCTTGTCTTCACAAAGCCTCTGAGCGAAAGCTCGGAGGTTTTTTGTTTTAATTTTAACATTAAACACAGCAATCCCCTCAGTCTGCTTTATGCTCGCTGAGGGGATTTTGAATTATATTCTTTTATAAATTGTATGACCCGCCTTTATGTAGCAAGGCTCAGCCGTTCGGAAATATTCCTGAAATCAGAATTTTCCGCCGCCTCCGCCGTAGGTATTGCCCGACGACGATTCATGCGTACTGCTGCCGCCGTTATTGTCGTCATCCTTCGGCTTTGCGGTTCTGCTGACATTGCTGTAAAGGAAAACATCGTTGCTTTCGGTGATGTTAAGACTGCCGTCCTTAAGGTAATTGCTTGCTGCAGCCTGCCTTCTGACTGTTTTCAGCTTTCCTTTCATTACTCCGACAACTATCAGAGCAACAACAATTCCCACGGCTATTGAAATAAGAATCCACAGCGGAGGAGGCATTACAAAGCCCGTATCCTCATCCACGGCGCCGAAATTCTCATCATAAGCATTGCCCGACTTGGCATCGGCTATGAGACTGTCGCAAAGCTGACCGAAGTATTCCGCCGCGTCGTAATAGTTTTTATTCGCAAGATCGTCCTTGATCTGATTGCCAATATACTGGATTCCCGAATCCGTAAATGCCTGAATTGCATAGCCTCTCGTTGCAATGTACCAGTCGCGGTTTTCAAAGCTGACAAGAAGCATAATGCCGTCCTTGTTTTCGCCGTAGCCGTAATTGTTTTTCTCGTACAAATCCTCGGCATAGTCGGCAGTCGTCATTCCGTCAAGACCGTTTGTGAAGCATATAACGATATCTACCTTTTGTCTGTTCGCAATTTCATCAAACTGCTCAACCAGCTTGTCGTCGTCCTCCTGTGTGAGAACTCCCGCATAGTCAAGCACTCGGCTGTATTCGTCTGCGAAGCCGATGGCGGCAGTGGTATCATCAACAGCAAATGCAGGCACCGCCATGCAAAGGCAAAGAATAAATGCGAAAAGAATTGATATAATTTTTTTATTCATAGCTCAATACCTCCTCACATCAATCCAAGCAGTCGCAGAATGATCGGTATAACATATGTCAATGCACCGACTCCGACTGCAATTCCTGCAAACCACTTCGCGGCCGCCGCCTTATCAACGGGAAGATCGCCCACAAATTTACCCGTCTGTCCGTTCATGGCAAAGGTGAATTTCTGATCCTTCCATGTCGTATTGAGAATCCAAACGGGATAAAGCGCGTATTTCGCCTTTCCGTTGAGAAGATTTATGCTTGAATTTTCCGTCGTAACGGTATCGTAGCCCTTAACGGTCGTGGCAAAGGTCTCCTCTGTTGAGCGCTTGATCCGTTCATTCGCCCTGTCAATGCTCTCGTCAGCCGTTACGTCGTATTTGTCGGCAAGATAGCCTGCAAGATAAGCCGTCTGAAAATCAACGGCATCCTTGATATTAAACGGTTCAATGGATTCCATAAGATCATCCGCCATTTTGGACGAGCCGTCAACAGGTACATTTTCGAAGCCAACACTTCCTGCCCTGTGAATGTCGAAGTAGCTTGTTTCCGTATAGTTGTATTCGTCGTCCTCCCACATTCTTACGGAAGTTGCGCGGTAGCGTACCCTTGCATCGGCATCGGCATCAAAAAGCCAGAACGGCACATAAATTCCCTTGATCTCGTCAATATGGTTCTGACTTTTGAAAATTTTCGGCAACAGTCTTTTGCCCGAAAGATGCTTCTGAAGTCCTTCCTTGGCGGCCTTTTTATCCAGCTTAAACGGGATAATGATATCGGGCTTGAGTGCACCCGAGAACTGACCCATCATAACAACGGGATTGCCGCAGAACGGACACGAGGTCGCGGCGGTATTCTCATCGCCGACGATCTCACCGCCGCACGATTTGCAGACATAGGATTTCAGGCCGTCCGCTTCGCCGTTTTCCCACTCGGCACCCGCCGAGGTTTCCCATTCCATGCTGTCTTCTGCGTCGTTTTTCAGACTTTCGTCGTAGCTTTTGAGGGTTTCAACGTCAAACTCAGTGTCACAAAACGGACATTTCATCTTTTGACTGTTGCTGTCAAACTCAATCGCACCGCCGCAGCAGGGACATTTATATTCCTGCAATACGCTCAAGGCTCATTCCTCCTTAGAAACGGTTTATTTTATATCGTTGCTGTCAAACGGGTCGCCGCACTCGGGGCAGAATTTCGGAGGATTATGAGGATCCTCAGGCTCCCAGCCGCACTTGTCACAGCGGTAGAGCGGTGCTCCCTCGGGCTTTTTTGCGCCGCAGTTTGAGCAGAACTTGCCCTTGTTTACGTTTCCGCATGCACATGTCCAGCCGTCATCTGCCGCAGGTCTCGGCGAGCCGCATTCATGGCAGAATTTGCCCGTTACAGTTGCTCCGCATGAACATTTCCAGCTGTCGGCTGTCTGTGTCGGCTGAGCCGCCTGCTGTTGCTGACCCATAGCAAACAAATTCTGTGCGTTCATTCCGCCGCCTGCGTTCATTGCCATGCCCATTCCCATGAAGCCTGTCATTGCGCCTGCCTCGTTCGATGCCGCCGCCTTCATTGCGTCCGCCTGTGCGCCGACAAGTGTTGCCGCCGCCATTGTCGGATCCTTCATGATCGCAGTGCGCTGTGCCTGCTTGATCATATCCGCATCCTCGTCGGGAAGCGTTACCGAACCGAGAGCTATGCTGACTACCTTAAGTCCGCGAAGCTCGCCCCACTTTGCGGAAAGAGCCGTGTTCATTGCATTTTCAAGGTCGGTGTTGTGCGAAACGATCTGATTCGGACGAAGCTCCATATCGGAGAGCTTTCCGAATGCGGGCTGTAATGCGCTGATAAATTCTGTCTTGAGCTGTCCGTCAAGCTCGTCGCGGCTGTATTCCTGCTCAACGTTGCCGCAAACGTTTGTGTAGAAGAGCAGGGGATCTGCAATTTTATATGAATATACGCCCGAGCAGCGAACCGAAACATCTATATCCAATCCGATCTTGGAATCAACTACACGGAACGGGATCGGATTCGGCGTGCCGAACTTGTTGTCGATAAGCTCTTTTGTGTTGAAATAGTAAACACGCTGATCCTTGGCAGTGTCACCGCCGAAAGTGAAACGCTTACCGATCGTCTTGAACGTCTCTTTAATGCTGTCGCCGAGATTGCCCGAGAAGATGCTCGGCTCTGTTGAGGTGTCGTATGTAAACTGACCGGGCTCGGCGCAGACCTCAACGATCTTGCCCTGCTCAACGATGATCATACACTGACCGTCGGCAACCGCAATACCCGAACCGTTGGAAATGATATTGTCACTTCCCTTTGTGTTTGAAGAACGTCCGCTTGTACGCTTCTCGCCCTTTCGCATAAGAACATCGGTCGGAAGAGCGTCACAATAGAAAAATTCCTTCCACTGATCGGCAAGTACGCCTCCAACTGCGCCTACTCCTGCTTTAATAAGTCCCATAGTATTTGACTCCTTTCGCTTTTTACTTATTTATACTGTTCCGATGACTCGGATAATTCCTGTGTTTCCTGTTTTCTCCCTGCCGAATAGGGATTTTTGTTTCCCTTGGGCGGATCGGGAATGTTTGAACAGCGGCTCGCCCAGCCGATCACCAACATTCCTATCGTGATCCAGAGAAGCCATACGCCGAGCGCGGCAAAAGCCAACCAAACGGGCCAGCCGATAACGAAATGAAGAACAAGCAGAACCGCCGCAGGAATAAAGCCCTCAGGGTTCAGAAGAATATTTATCAGCAGGCAGAAAAAGAAGTTTCCGCTTCGTCTTGTTCTTCGCATACCTTCTCCTTTCGCCAAATTCGGAAAAATTTTGCAAAATATCGCTTCGTCGATTTAAAAGCCCAAAACAGGCTTTGTCTCCATGAGCATTACCGACGTTTCGACATTTTTATTATATTTTATTTTTTCCTTACTGTCAATAAGAGAAAAATAATTATTATTATTACATGCGCTGATTTTGGGAACGGATTAACCCCCGATTCGCAAAACGGCTGTGACAAAGTATAAAATCCCGTCACAGCCATTTATCATTTATATTTTACTAGATATGATAGTGCTATTACGCTTTTTTCTTTAGCGTAACATATTTCCTGTAATGTACACCTTAATTATTTGGATTTAAATACTTTATAAGCCAATATCCGAAAATAAGGGTGCTAACTGTTCCGCTCATTAAATAGATAAGGAGTGCAAAATTAAAATCACTGCATAAGTTCATCAAGCCATAGACACCAATAGCAATCGCAGGAGCAAACCAGTATTTTCTTATTTTTCCCGAGTTGCTCGTCTGTCTCATAATAAGTCTTAAGATAAATACGAGAACATAGCCGAAATTGAATGCCATAGTATCCCCCCCAAAAAAATTCAACATATTATAATTTATTATATCATTGGATAAATCTTTTGACAAAAATAAAAAAACACCGTAATTCTATAAAAACTACGGTGGGCTTATGATCAGAAGTTGTTTGATAAAACGCTGACTTCGGTAAGCATTTTTTATATGATAAAGAAAATATATCAAAGCGTTTGGATTAATGTATAGTTGCTTGAACTTTAAATAGTTTTTATCAGTCTGGAAATAAAACTTTCCGCCATGAATAATCACGCTGACCTGTCTTGAAGATACCCTGTTGTTGCAGCTTGTGGACAGCACTAAAACTTGTTGAGAATTCAGTTGGTTTCACAAATCTCTTATTGTTTGTTTAAAATCCTCCATCATTTCTTTACCGTCCAATAATCTCTATATGGGTAATTATCGATATGCCCGATCAGGTATTCCTCTGATTTTTCAAAACCATATTTCTTCAGTGCATTGATTCTTTCTATAGCATATACGGGAGCTTTAGTGATAATCCTGTCGCAGTCGAAAAGCTCAAATGCTGGATTTACAATGATTTCAAGTATTTTATAAATGATATCCCGGTTTTCGTATTTACTGCCTAAATCCAGCCGAAGTACACCCACTCCGTCAAATGCGTCTTTTGAATTTCGGCGGAATAATTCTATAGTTCCGATAGCCCTGTTCTCCGACTTGTCAATTACAGAAAAACGAACAAAATCTTTAATTCTGTATGCTTCAAGCCAAACGTTTACAGCACCTTTTATATCATCAATATTCCGACAATAGAAATTCGTTCCGTGACAGTTATCACTATTAAAGAAAGGAAGAGCCAATTTGTCGCTATATACCGCCAGCAAATCCTCCGCATCGTCAGGGCGCATAAGCCTGATGATATAACTTTCGCTTTCAAATACAGGACAATTCTGATAAACATCCGTATGTTCCATTGTTAATACTCCTTTGCGTTTTTGCTTATCATACAGCAGTAAAGGTGACAACTGTATGTCAGGTTTGATAATGCTCCTGCATATTTTTCAAAATTTCTGCAAATTCTTTTCTATACTCATTAGGTGAGAGAATTTCTGCCTTATTGCCAAAGGAGAGAATGTACTGATAAAATGCCGGCACATCCGACCAAGTAAAGGTCACAACAATATTTCCGTCGCTGTCATATTTCAGAAGATCCACACCAAATTCATCAACAATGCGCCATTTCATTGACTTGTCAAAACGGACGGTTGCCTGGATCTCACCTTTTGTGTGTCGGAGCTTATCGGTTGTGTAGACATGAACAATTCTGTCACCGCATTTTTCACCTGTTGCCTTCAAATCAGTCATTCGGCTGAGCTTGAACATACGGTAATCCTCACGCTTAAGGCAATAACCCCATACATACCAGCTCGACCATTGAAAGATGATATGGTGCGGCTCTAACACACGTTCGCTCTCGCCATTGGGAGAAATATAGTGAAAAGATATCTTTTCCTTTCGCTCTATAGCAGATTTTATCAGGGCAATTTTATCGGCAAACGCCGACTTATCCCAGCTTGACAAATCAATAATAAACTGATTGTCAATATCTACGGCATTCAACTTTTCCATTAGCTGCTTATACTGGTTTGTACCGCTTACGCTGTCAAGTCCCTTAAGTCCTGCAATAATAGATCGCAAATCATTGGAGGATAACAGCGTTTTGTCGAGCTTGTAATTATTCATAATAGATACACCGCCGCCGTTTCCCTGTGTGGTAACAATAGGAATACCGGCTTTATTAAGGCTATCTATATCACGCAGAATGGTGCGCTTGGAAACCTCGAATTTCTCGGCAAGATATGCTGTTGTGACTTTTTCTTTCTGTAAAAGTACGGAGAGGATGGAAACTAATCGGTCTATTTTCATAGCTCACCTATAAAAAAATTTATAATATAATTTCTGTTTTAAAGAATTGCTCCTGAAACTTTACTTGCCGTGCTATTTCTTCTTTGCTGAAAGTCATATTTTCAGGGCAGACCACCCATTTATCTTCTGCACCATCAAGCCGAAGAATAATTGCAATGATTTTACCCGTGAATTTCTCAACCGGTTTATCAACGCCAAGAATATATGCGTCCTGTTCTTCGCCGTCAGGAGCAATAACACCCTTGATGTAGCCATAGTTTATCGGATAAAATATATCTTTATGCTCAGGATGAAAACTACCCATAGGTCGGTCAACAGTTACGGTAACAACAGCACCTATCATTAACAGCACTTCCTTCAATTACTGTTTATTTATGAAAATTATATCATACAGAATTATCCGTGTCCACAAAAAAGAAAAAGGTTGCCCACAATGGACAACCTCCATTTTAGCAGTATGAAAGTCAACCGTAACCGAGTATTTCGTAATATAATATTTTCCTGCCTTGAAATGCTTCAAATGAATATAAGTAAGGATATAGGTTGAAATCCAAACCATTCGTTTGTTATTTTTGTAAATCTGCCTTTAATTGTTTCAAAATTTTCTTCAATCTCTTTTCTGCGCCTTCGGCTGTCAGACCGACTCTTAACGATGCATCACGGATTGTCGTTTTCTCCTTACTTTTCAGACAGTCGGGACATATGCCAAAGACTAACTCAATCAGCCTTGAATCCTGTGGTTTGAGTTTACTCAAAGCTGTTTTTAACTTTTCTCTCTGTTCGTTTTTGAAATATATATCTTCGGGGGACAGTGTATCTATTTCAACATCAGTGATTTATTTTCTTCCATTGAATCGAGTACATCGGTGTAAGTGTCAAACAATGATAACTGCACAACTTTATTTCGCATGATTTTTTTCTCCGTTTTTAGTATGTTTTTTGCCAATTAAATTATACCATATTAGGTGGTTGCTTTCTATATTTTGGAGTGATAAATCGGGCTTGCCATGCCCGAAAAGCGTTGATATATCTACACTTTTGACGTTTTGCTCATGGCTAAAGAAACTTTTTAAAATAGGTGATTGTTTTTCATAATGCGGTGTGTTATAATTTTTGCAAAATATTTATACTGTCTGCACAATTTGGGGCAGTTCAGATTATTCTCGGTATCATTATACTTTTTATTATTCATAAAAGACAGGAGGTGCGGCAATGAAAAAAGTGTGGACTTTGTTTCTCACCTTTCTTAAAATCGGCGCCTTTACCTTCGGCGGCGGATATGCTATGATTGCGCTGCTTGAAAACGAATTTGTAGAGCGCAAGAAGTGGATCGAAAAGGACGACTTTCTGAATATGGTAGCCATTGCCGAGTCTACACCCGGACCGGTTGCAATCAACAGCGCCACATATATCGGCTATAAAATTGCAGGCTTGTTCGGTGCTGCGGCGGCTACCGTGGCGGTTTGTATTCCTTCGTTTACCGTAATTTTTTGCATCTCACTGTTTTTTGATCAATTCTTAAGCCTTACATGGGTTTCCCGTGCTTTCCGCGGAATACAGGTATGTGTGATCTATCTGATTTCCTCTGCCGGGCTGAAAATGCTGAAAGCCATTGAAAGAAATGCCTTCAACACGGTCATTTTGCTGTCGGTCATTGCTGCAATGCTGGCGTGCACTGTTTTCGCCGTTTCTTTTTCTTCCGTTTACTATATTCTGATTTGCGGTACAACAGGACTTGCGATTTTCTTCCTGAAAAAACTGCGGAAAGGAAACGGAAATAAACAATGATCTACCTGAAATTATTCCTGAATTTTTTAATGATCGGTGCCCTTTCCTTCGGCGGCGGATACGGAATGGTTTCCCTTGTAAGAGAAACAGTCATTTCAAACGGCTGGCTAACGGAAAGCGAATTCTTAAATTTCATTGCCGTTTCGGAATCAACGCCCGGTCCGCTTGCCGTTAATATGGCGACATTTATAGGTTCCACGCAAGGTGGCATTCTCGGCTCGTTTCTTGCTACGCTCGGCGTTGTTCTTCCGTCTTTCGTTATTATACTTTTAATTGCGGCGGTACTCAAAAACCTGATGAAATATGCCGGTGTCAACGCTTTTCTCTCCGGCGTCCGCCCCTGCGTTATCGCAATGATTCTCGCTACGGCAATCGGTATGGCCATATCAACATTGCTTGGTTTTACGGATATTCATTCGGCACTTGTTCCGGATCCTAAATCCATTTTGGTCTTTGCCATTCTGTGGCTGACACATTTCGGATATAAAAGAATCAAAAAAACTGCACCGTCGCCGATTATAATGATACTCTTTTCTGCCGCACTCGGCATGTTGCTTTGGGGAGTATAAAACACAGCCTGTGCCAATTTGCCGTCCGAAACCGGGCGGATTTGCTGTTTTTACGGAAATATACTGCTCACTATTCCAGACTGACGGACGCCGCCATTGTAGAATAAATCACTTTGCAGTAACTGTTACGCCCGCAACCTTAATCAAAGATCAAAATTTTTTCTAATCATTTTCCTGTTAGCTATAAAAAGCACAACGCCACAGAGTTTTAAATCTCTGTGGCGTTGTACTGATCTCAATCGGTCACTTTTTAAAAGTATCCTTATGTGAGTCTGCCTTTCAAGCGGCTTTCGGGCATAAAAAAAGTCCACGATAATTCTATCAAAATTACGGTGGACTTATGGCGGAGAGCAAGGGATTTTTTCGGCGCACCCCAGTGCGCCTTCGCGTCGCTTCGCTCCTTGACCCCGTCGGCGAAAACAGTCCACCGGACTGTTTTCTTCCGCAGACTGCGTCTGCTCCCTCCTTGTTCGAATCCCTCTTTTTGTTTTGCCAAAGCAAAAAGCAGGCCTTACGACCTGCTTTTCGTTTTGGCGGAGAGCAAGGGATTTTTCGGCGCACCCCAGTGCGCCTTCGCGTCGCTTCGCTCCTTGACCCCGTCGGCGAAAACAGTCCACCGGACTGTTTTCTTCCGCAGACTGCGTCTGCTCCCTCCTTGTTCGAATCCCTCTTTTTGTTTTGCCAAAGCAAAAAGCAGGCCTTACGACCTGCTTTTCGTTTTGGCGGAGAGCAAGGGATTCGAACCCTCGAACAGGCTTTGACCTGTTACACGATTTCCAATCGTGCTCCTTCGGCCAGCTCGGACAACTCTCCAAATTCATTTTCACTATTTAATTAACGTTACACGATCAAAACTCGTGTGACATATAGCTTTAATATTATACCCGAACACAAAGTGAAAATCAAGTGTTTTTTCAAATTTTTCACTCAATATCAAAATGTTTCTTCCACTCCGCCTCACGGAAGCCGGTCAGGACGGTGTTGCCGTCAACAATCAGCGGTCTTTTTACCAACATTCCGTCCGTTGCGAGCAGACTGAATTTTTCCTCGTCGGTCATTGTCGGGAGCTTCTCTTTAAGATTCAGCGACTTGTAAAGCATGCCGCTCGTGTTGAAAAGCTTCTTGATCTCAATTCCGCTCGCCTTGACCCATGCTTTCAGCTCATCGGCGGTCGGATTTTCCTCTTTTATATGTCTGTCGGTGTAATCAATGTTATGCTCGTCGAGCCACTTTTTCGCCTTTTGGCAGGTTGAGCACTTAGGATATTCAATAAAAAGCATAGCTGTTCCTCACTTATCATAGGTTTCGGTAAACGAATGAAGCTCGCCGCCGTCGCAGTCACGGTAGCCGATTATCGTTGCAAGGTTGACATTGTGAACACTCTTAAAAATGTTCATATCCACGTTGTCATTTTCCTCCTTGAGCTTCTTAATGAGCATTTTGACCTCCTGGCGCTTCGAGCCGTTATTGGCTTCTTCATTCGCCTGAGTAACCTTGCAGGCACAGCGGATAAATTCAAGCTCGTTGTATCTCGCCCATGAAATAATGTCCTTTTCTCTGACCATATAAAGCGGTCGGATAAGCTCCATGCCCTCGTAATTCGTGCTTTTGAGCTTCGGCATCATCGTCTTTATCTCTGCGCCGTAGAGCATGCTCATCAGAGTTGTTTCGATAGCGTCGTCAAAATGATGCCCGAGCGCAATTTTGTTGCAGCCGAGATCCTGTGCAAATTTGTAGAGGTATCCCCTTCTCATTCGGGCGCAAAGATAGCACGGTGAACCGCCCTCTGCGGCATAAACCGTCTCAAAAATCGGCGAGTCGTAAATCCTTATCGGAATATCCATAATTTCGGCATTTTCAATTATCTTCGCCCTGTTGTTTCCGACGTAGCCCGGATCCATAACGATGTATTCAACGTCAAAATGAAAATCGCTGTACTTCTGCAAATGCTGCATACACTTGGCAAGGAGCATCGAATCCTTACCGCCGGAAATGCAGACGGCAATTTTATCATCGGGCTCGATAAGCTTGTAATCCTTTATCGCCCCAACGAAATTATTCCATATTGATTTTCTGTATTTCTTAATTATACTGCGCTCAATTAGCTGATGTCTTTCCATAAATCGCTCCGAAAAAATAATATATCTAATTTTATCATTCAAAACACTATTTTTCAACAGCTTTGGTAAAGTTTTTAGGTTGAAAAAGTTCTCCTTTTAATGTATAATGTCAACATATATACGAATATCGGAGTTGATTTTTTGAATAAAGCATCGGAATACAGGGTCATGCCGACCGTTGCCCTCAGGGGTTTGGTTGTTTTCCCCGGTATGGGAATAACCTTTGACGTCGGCAGAACCCGTTCGTTACATGCTATCAAAGCTGCCATGGCGGATGATCAGCAAATTTTTCTTGTCGCTCAAAAGGACGTCAGGGATGATGAGCCTGACTTTGATAAGCTTTTTAAAATAGGTACAATTGCAAAGATCAGCCATATCCTGCGCCTGCCGAACAGCGACACGGTTCGTGTTTCGGTTGACGGAATCACAAGAGCGACTATGGTTGATATGCTTCAGTGCGACCCGTATTTGATTACGGACGTTAAAATCCGCCGTGAAATCAGCGTCAAATCGGATGACAAGGACTATGCAACTGCACTTGTTCGTCAAACAAAAGACTATTTTGAGGACTACGCCGAGGTCGTTCCGCAGATGCCTGCCGAGATAATTCTCGACGTGCTTGAAAAGAACGACCCGGGCGAGCTTGCCGACTATATCGGCTCGAACATCATGCTCGAATACAAGAAGCGTCAGCAAATTCTCAACGAATTCAATCCGCTCAAGCGCCTTGAAAAGGTCTGCTGTCTGCTTGCCAATGAGGGCGACCTGATGAAGCTCGAAAACGAGATAAATCAAAAGGTTCAGGAAAACATCGACAAGAGCCAGCGTGAATATTATCTTCACGAGCAGATGAAGATTATTTCCGAGGAGCTGAACGACGGACTTTCTCCGCAGGCGGAATGTGACGAATTCAGAGAAAAAATTCTTGCGCTCGGACTTGATGAAAAATCGGAAAAGAAGCTTCTCAAGGAGTGTGCAAGGCTCGAAAAAATGTCCTCAACGTCACCCGAAGCGACGGTTATCAGAGTTTATCTTGAAACCTGTCTTGAGCTTCCGTGGCACAAATATTCTGTGGACAAGCTCGACCTTGCCCATGCGAGAAAGGTGCTAGACCGCGACCATTACGGGCTCGACAAGGTCAAGGAAAGAATTATCGAAGCTCTTGCCGTGCGTTCGCTTTCGGACGGCTGCTACGGTCAAACGCTTTGCCTTGTAGGCCCTCCGGGTGTCGGCAAAACCTCGATTGCAAAGAGCATTGCAACGGCAATGGGCAGAAGCTTTGCGAGAATTTCACTCGGCGGCACAAGCGACGAGGCTGAGATCCGAGGACACAGAAAGACCTATATCGGCGCAATGCCGGGCAGAATTATAAACGCAGTTAAGCAGGCGGGCACGCAGAATCCGATCATCCTGCTTGACGAAATCGACAAGCTCGGCTCGGACTACAAGGGCGACCCATCGTCGGCACTGCTTGAAGCACTTGACGGCGAGCAGAACAGCACGTTTGTTGACCGCTATATTGAGCTTGAATTTGACCTGAGCAAGGTTATGTTCATCACGACGGCGAACGATGCTTCGACTATCCCTGCTCCACTGCTTGACAGAATGGAAATCATCGAGCTGCCGGGTTACACGAATGAGGAAAAGTTTAATATTGCTAAGAAGCATCTTGTACCGAAGCAGGCGAAGCTGCACGGACTCAACGGCAGAACGTTCAAGATAAATGATAAGGCACTTTATGCGCTGATTGACGGCTATACCCGTGAAGCAGGCGTAAGAAAGCTTGAGCAGAAAATTGCCGCACTTTGCAGAAAGGCGGCGGCGGAAATCGTCGGCGGTGAAGCAAAATCGCTCACCGTCAAGGAAGCGAACCTTGAAAAACTGCTCGGGCCGAAAAAATATCTTCCGCTCTCGGTTGATAAGGACGCTGAAATCGGCGTTGTAAACGGACTTGCATGGACGAGCGTAGGCGGCGAAATGCTTCAGGTTGAGGCGGCAGTCTTTGACGGAACGGGCAAGGTTGAGTTGACAGGCTCACTCGGCGACGTCATGAAGGAATCGGCAATGGCGGCAGTCAGCTTCATCAGAAGCAAGGCGGACAAATACGGCGTTAATCATAATTTCTATAAAGAAAAGGACATTCATATTCATGTTCCCGAGGGTGCGGTTCCGAAAGACGGTCCGTCGGCAGGTGTGACGATGGCAACTGCACTGCTCTCGGCTCTCACGAACACCCCTGTCAATCAGTTTGTAGCCATGACGGGTGAAATTTCGCTGAGAGGACGAGTCCTCCCGATCGGCGGCTTGCGTGAAAAGACGATGGCGGCATACAGAATGGGAATCAAGACGGTCATAATTCCGCAGAAAAATGTTCCCGACCTCAGCGAGATTGACGAAAAGGTTAGGGCGGCACTGAATTTTGTTCCCGTTACGGAATTGGACGAGGTATTTGAAATTGCGCTCGTGACACCCAAGGAAGAAAAAGAAAGAAAAAGCATCGCCGCAGTAGCGCAGAAAGAGTCGGGCTACACGGCAATGCGAATCTGAGGATAAACAAATGAAATTTGACAAAGTAAAATACGAGGCTTCATACGGCACCGCTCAGCAGCTCCCTGCGAGCGAGCATATCGAGATTGCGTTTGCGGGACGTTCAAATGTCGGCAAATCGTCCATGCTCAATAAGATTCTTAACAGGAAGAATCTTGCGAGAGTCAGCTCCGTTCCGGGCAAGACAGTCACGGTCAACTTCTTCGACTGCGACGGCATAAAGCTGGTTGACCTGCCGGGCTACGGCTACGCCAAGGTCAATTTCAACGAAAAGAAGCGTTGGGCGGATCTCATGGAGGGCTATTTTACCTCCGACAGAAATATTCGCCTTGTTGTTCAGCTGACGGATATGCGTCATCCGGTGACAAAGGACGACCTTGATATGATGCGTTTCATGCAGTCGGCAGGCTATGATTTCATCGTCGTTATGACAAAAAGCGACAAGCTCAACAAGACCGAGCGTACCAAGCGTATGGAGGATATCCACACGGAGCTTGCGGAGTTCGGCGATGTGAAAATCATTCCGTTCTCGGCCTCCAACGGCGAGGGTGCGGACGAAATCCGCAAAGCAATTGAAGCCGCCGCGGAAAAATAAAAAATATATAGCTATCTCCCCGATTGCATCGTAGTCGGGGAGATTTTTGGTGCAATTTTTCGGTTTAAAATATTTGATAATATTACAATTCTCCGATTATGTCTAATAAGTGCTTGCCATAATTCTTAATCAGACTTTTATTCTTGACTTTTTTTAATGAACATGATAATTTTTAATTGGTCAATAATTGATCAATAAGATTAAAAGGTGGCGAAAACTGTGAAAAACAAATTTTTCAAAAAGCTCATCAGCCTTGTGCTCTGCCTTTGTATTATGGCATTTTGCACCGTTGTCGGCTTTGCAAAAGGTGAAAAGAAAAGCGATTATCCGTTCATCTATGTACACGGAATGTGCGGCTGGGGCGACGGTGCACCGCAGGAAGAGAACAGACCGTACTGGGGTACTCAGCCGGAAAACAATGTCATGACTTATCTGCGTGCGCAGGGTTATACAGTATACAATCCGACGGTCGGCGGTTACAGCAGCGCATGGGACAGAGCGTGCGAGCTTTATGCACAGCTTACCGGCACTGTTGTTGACTACGGTGCGGCGCACTCAAAAGAATGCGGCCACGACAGATTCGGCAGAGATTACACAGGCAGGGCAACCATGGGAAAAGCATGGGATCTTGAGAGCCCGCTTAACTTTGTCGGTCATTCCTTCGGCGGCGAAACAATACGGCTTTTGGCTTCGCTGCTTGCTTACGGCGATGAAACGGAAATGAAAGCAGCCACAGAAAACTGCTCGGAGCTTTTCAAGGGCGGTCACGAAAAGGGCATCCGGTCAATTACAGCTATCTCCTCCCCGCATAACGGTTCGACGGCTTCAAACTATGTTGCCGACACCTACCTTCCGGCTTTTCTTATGATCTTTATGCTCCATTCAAAATGTGTTTCCGGAAAATCGGCAAATGACCTTATGCTTGACCAATGGGGAATTTCCAAAGACCCGATAAGCGGAGAAAAAGCAAAATTAAATCCGTTTGCGTGCATGAAAATTGCCTTTTCAAATGATCACTGCGGCTATGACCTCACCGTTCAGGGCGCAGAAAAGCTCAACAAAAAGATCAAAACGGTCAAATCGGCTTATTATTTTTCATATACAGCGTGCATAACCGAGGACACAAAGCTCGGCTATACAAAGCTCAACAAGAATTATGATGTTTTTGAGCCGTTTTTGATTTCTTCTCCGCTGATTTCAGCTTCGGTCAATATGTTCATCGGCGGAAAATATATTGATAAGTCATGGGGAGCAAACGACGGAATTGTTCCGCTTAAAAGTGCACTTTATCCTTTTGACGAGGATCACATTACATATGATGAAACAAGAAGCATAATTCCCGGTGTTTGGTATGTTATGCCGACAATTTACGGTGCCGACCACTATGATTTCTGCAATGCCGCAGACGAAAAGGCGTTCGGCTCGCGTCAAGGCTTCTTTGATTTCTACACAGATCTCTCAGAGCTTATTTGCAATATCTGATTTTTTAAATTTATAAGTCTGGGGGCTGTAAAAAAACAGCCGGCAAAAAGAACGACTGCAAGTAACCGAAAAAGGTATGCTTGTCAACTTAAAGAACAATGTTGTAAATGTGAAGGAAATCGTATTGTTCGTATAAATGAAGAACTGACAAAATTTCATAAAGAAGTTTTGAACAATCTCAACAGCACAAAAGGTGCACTTTTACGAATGAACAAAAGCATACAGGCAGAGGGCGCATTTGGCATAATCAAATGGAACAGAGAGTACAAAAGGGCGCGAAGACGAGGGCTAAAAGGTGTAAATTTTGAGTTAGCACTGATTTCCTGCGGTTTTAATCTTCATAAATATCATTTAAAGAAACAAGCGCAACAGCTTGCCGCCTAAGAAAAACCAAAATGTTTTCTGCATGGCTGACGAAAACTCATCGGCTTTGATTGCTGTATCTTAAAAGCCGAATTTTTTCAACATTTCAACACTTCAATACAAAAAATCATCCGAGACTCGCTCTTCACGAATCTCGGATTTTTTTGAGGCTGTTTTTTTACAGCCCCCTCTTATTACATTTTATATATTCATCAGCTCATCTACCGAGCTTTTTGCCTTTTCAATATATCTCGGCATGAATTCCTTAAGATGCTTGCGATAGCTTTCCTTTTTCTTCAAAAAAACCTCATATGCCTTTATCAGCTTTTCGACGTTTTCGATTTCGGAAACAGGAACAACCAGCCCCTCGTCCGTGCCGAAAATATCCTTTGCGATGCCCTTTGACTTGACACTGTAGCCGATCACAAGTGTCGGGACGCATGTGCTGTAGGCGGCAATTGTCGCATGTGTTCTTGCGCCGATAAACATATCGCAACGCGAAATTATGCTCTTATACTGCGCCGCCGTCAAGCTCGACGGAACTGCCGAAACCCTGTCGGAACCAAGCCTCTCGGCAATGCGGTTGAGAATGAGCTGATCGCCGTCCGCCGCCTTTGTAACATGCGGAATGAGAAGAATATCCTTGTCACTGCTGTCAATCACATGCTTCAAAAAATCAACCGACACATCCTCAATGCTTGCCCCGCTCTCCGAGTATTCCCCGACAAGAGAGCTTATGTTGAAGCCCAGAGTGTTCGGCTTTACGGGATAGCTTCTGTTTGCTTCCCTGTCAATATCAAGCATGAACGCCGAATCGGGATACAGAACGGTATTTTTATCAATGCCGTTTTCCCTGAGCGTTTTATATGTAATAGATTCTCTGGCAACAATAAGATCAAAGGTTTTCAGATCCCTTATCTTATCCTCGGAGAGATCCTCCGCTCCGATCGAGCATCCCCACAAAACGGTCTTTTTGCCGAGCCTTTTCAGCTCGCGGTTCATCGCCGCCGCCATGTGACCGTCGCCGTAGCAATAGTTATCTCCGCCAACGGAAATATAAACATCGTTTTCCTTAAGGGACGGATTTTTGCACGAGAGCGAATAAAAATATTCATCGGCATTTTTCTGCGATTTTCTCAGAAGAAGCGCCGATTTTATCTTCTGCGCCGTCGAAAGCTCCGAAACGGGAGCAATATAATTAAACTCCTCCGTCTCGTCGATATTTGGAAGATCGCCTGCACCGTCGCTTTTCAAGCTGAGAGTATACAGCTTTATAACGGAATCGGGAAATTTATCCTTTATCATTGCCGAAAGAGTTCTGACTATCGCTTCACAGCCGTGATTTTCACAGCCGCCGTGGGAATAAAAAGCGTATCTCATTGCTCTTTCCCCTTAACCAGCTCAACGTCAACATTATCCATATGAACCCAGCCCCATGATCTTGACCAGCTTCTTGATGTGCCGTCGGCATTGAGGACCTCAAAAACAAATGCAGGATAAACATAGTCAAGGTTTTCACTGTTTGCTCTTGAATCTCCGCCCGAAAGAATTATCGTGAGCTTATAAAGACCCGGCGCCAGATGATGGTCGTTTATCTTGACCTCGACATCGTAATCTCCGACCTCGGTAATATTCGCAAAGGTCTTAGTGAATGCGGTTTCGATCGGCGTCTCATCGGCATGCCAGATCATCATTCTGAAGCTAAGATCTCCGATATTCGGAACCTTGACCTTTATTCTCAGTCTGAATTCAAGAGGCTCGTCGGCTTCGTAGATGCTCGTTTCGTTCTGAAGAACGCTGAGCGACATTACCTGAGCCTTTTTCAAATCGAAATCAGGATATCTCGGCAAATCGGTAAAATCATAGTGGAGCTGTTTTTCAAGGTAAGCCTCACTGTTATAGATCCTGATTCCGCCCTCAACATCGCCGTCATAGATAACCTGTCCTTCCTTGAGCACAACAACACGGTCGCAGAGCTGACGGATCGTGTTCATCTGATGGCTTACGAAAAGTATGGTTCTGCCGCTGTCGGCAATGCTTTTCATCTTGTTGATACACTTCTTCTGAAAGCGGGTATCGCCAACAGCAAGAACCTCATCAACCAAAAGGATATCAGGCTCAAGATGAGACGCGACCGCAAACGCAAGACGGACAAACATGCCGCTTGAATATCTCTTTACGGGGGTATCAATGAATTTACCTATCTCGGCAAATTCAACTATATCGTCATATTTACTGTCAATTTCGGCTTTCGTCATGCCGAGAATCGCACCGTTCAGATAAATATTTTCACGGCCTGTCAGCTCGGCATTAAAGCCTGTACCGACCTCAAGCATGGAAGAAATTTTTCCGTAAAACTCAATTTTTCCGTCTGTCGGCTCGGTAATTCTTGAAATTACCTTTAAAAGAGTGGATTTTCCTGCTCCGTTTTTGCCGATAATTCCGATCTTTTCGCCCTGCTTAACGTCAAAGGAAACTCCGTTAAGCGCCCAGAAATCCTCCTTGGCGTTTGCCTTGACAGGATGAAGAACATTATAAGCCACCTGCTTTAAGCGCCCTATCCTGGTATCCGCCCTCTTTGTTACATGCTTTATAACGTATTTTTTCTTAATATTTGAAATATGTAATGCAATCGGCTGTTCATTCATTTTAATCACCCCGTCAGACAATATCAACAAAGTTTCTCTCGGTTTTTCTGAACATTATAATTCCGAAAGCCGCAAGCAGCACAAGCCATGCCACCGCAACGAGGAAAGAAAGCCAGTCGAACTTCATATCGCCGATAACGCACCATTTGAATGCGGATATCATTCCTGTAGCGGGATTGAGCGAATAGATAAGCCTGTACTTTTCGGGGATCGACGTTATTGAGTAAGAAACAGGACACACATATTGAAGAATATTAACCGCAAATGGGATTATCTGCGCCATATCACGCCACTTAACGTTAAATGAAGAAAGAAAAAGTCCTGCAAAAAGTCCGAGAAATGCATTAAGAAGCAGTAACACGGGGAATAAAAGGAACCGAACCGTCGGAAAATAGCCGACAATGAGCATCATTACGATAAGAACGACCACGGAAATGAGTGAATCAAACAATGTCGCCATGCAGGCTCCTATCGGCGAAAGAATTCGCGGATAATATACCTTTTTCATCAAAGCGGAATTCGTTATAAACGTTGAAGATGTCTGGAGCACATTTGCCTGAAAGGCTGCCCAAGGTATACTTCCTGCATAAACCATTATAAAATACGGTGCATTTCCGTCCGACGACAGACCCGCCAATGTTCCGAAAATGAAGGTTGAAACAAACATATTGATTATCGGTGCGATAACAGCCCAGCCGAGGCCGACTCTTGTTTGCTTATATCTTACCGTAATATCACGTTTTGCAAGGTTATATGCAAGCTCACGATAATTCCATATATCCTTCCAATACTGGAAATTTTTTCCGTTAGGTTCGATAACAGTTTTTCTCAATTCAAAAACCCTCTCATATTTTTATACATTGAAAATTATATCATACAACATATTAAATAGTCAATACACGAAAAAGCCGTACAGTCAAATAAAAACCCGTGCAAAACCTTGACACTGTACGGTTTTTCTGCGATAATGTATTATGTATTTATATAACTGTTAAAAGGGGAACTTGTAATGACAGATAACGAAAAACTCGCCGAGCTTTTGTTTCCGAATATAACAAAAACTCCCGAGGACTATGAAAAGATATATCCCGAGAGAGGTCTTTCCGAGGGTGCAAGAGTTTCAAGATTTGCTCCCAGTCCAACAGGCTTTCTTCACCTCGGCGGACTTTTCGCCGCGATGATCTCAAAGCTCACGACCCGCGCGACCGACGACGGTGTTTTCTTCCTCAGAATTGAGGATACGGACAAGAAGCGTGAGATTGAGGACGGTGTTTCGGCAATCATAAAGGGGCTTGCCGATTTCGGTGTAACTCCCGATGAGGGTGTAATGGGCTTTGAGACGGAGAGCGGAGCATACGGTCCTTATCAGCAGAGCAAGCGCAAGGACGTATATCAGGCTATTGCCAAGTCTCTTGTTCAGCAGGGCATGGCTTACCCGTGCTTCTGCTCCGAGGAGGAGCTTAACGAGATCCGTGCCGAGCAGGAAAAGGCAGGAACGGACATTCAGGGCTATTTCGGCGAATGGGCAAGATGCCGCGACCTCACCCTTGAACAGCAGGAGGAGAAAATAAAGGCAGGCTGCCCCTATACGCTGAGACTTCGTTCACCGGGACAGGCTGATCACAGAATTAAGTTTGACGATATGATCAAGGGCAAAATTGAAATGCCCGAGAATATACAGGATGTTGTTCTTCTCAAAACAGACGGAATTCCGACATATCATTTCGCGCATGCAGTCGATGACCATTTCATGAGAACAACTCATGTTGTCAGAGGCGATGAGTGGATCTCCTCCGTGCCTCTTCACATTCAGCTTTTTAAGGCATGCGGCTTTAAGGTGCCTAAGTACGCTCATATTTCCCCTATCATGAAGGAGGACAACGGCGGTAAGCGAAAGCTTTCAAAGCGTAAGGATCCCGAGGCTTCCGTTTCGTTCTATTCCGAGAGCGGATATCCGAAGGAGAGCGTTATCGAGTATCTTCTGACTATTGCCAACTCAAACTTTGAGGATTGGCGCAAGGCTAACAAGACTGCGCCGCAGAGCGCTTTCCCGTTCAATCTTAAAAAGATGAGCGCAAGCGGAGCGCTGTTCGACCTTAACAAGCTCAATGACGTCAGCAAGAATGTTATTTCACTCATGACCGCCGACGAGGTCTGCGATAAGGCGACGGCATGGGCAAAGGATAATGATACAGAGCTTTATGCGCTTCTCAGCGGCAATGCCGAGTTTGCAAAGGGCATTTTCTCAATCGACAGAGGAACGGCAAAGCCCCGTAAGGATATCGCAAAGTGGGATGAGGTAAAGGATTATATTTCATATTTCTACGACGAGCTTTACACTCCCGATTACACGCTTCCCGAGAATATAAGCAACGAGGATGCTGTGGCTATCCTCGAAAAATACATTGAAGTTTTTGACGCATCGGACGATAAGGACACCTGGTTTGCAAAAATCAAGGAGCTTTGCGAGCCGCTCGGCTACACTCCGAACGTCAAGGAATACAAAAAGAACCCCGACGCATTCAAGGGTCATGTCGGCGACGTTTCGACGGTTATCAGAATTGCGATAACCTCTCGCCGCAACACGCCCGACCTTCACTCCATCATAGTTCTTTTGGGCGGAGAGAAAGTCAAGGCAAGACTCAATGAAGCAATCACGTCATACAAATAATCGGAGGTCACCATGGAAGAAAAGAAAATTTCATCAAATTTTATACATGATTTTATCGACGAGGATCTTGCAAGCGGTGTTAAATCCCGCGTTCAGACAAGATTTCCGCCCGAGCCGAACGGATATCTCCACATCGGTCACGCAAAGGCTCTTTGCATAGACTTCAGTACGGCGGAAAAATACAACGGAATCTGCAATCTTCGTTTTGATGACACAAACCCCTCCCGTGAGGACGTTGAATACATCGACGCGATCAAGGAGGATATCAAGTGGCTCGGTTTCCACTGGGAGAACGTGTTCTTTGCTTCGAGCTATTTTGATTTTGTTTATGATTGCGCGATCAAGCTTATCAAGGACGGCAAGGCTTACGTTGACGACCTCAGCGCAGACGAGATCAGAGAGTACAGAGGCACCCTCACCGAGCCCGGCAAGGAAAGCCCCTACCGCAACAGAAGCGTTGAGGAAAATCTCGACCTCTTTAAGCGCATGACGGACGGCGAATTCGGCAACGGTGAAAAGGTTCTCAGAGCCAAAATCGACATGTCCTCGCCAAACCTTAATATGCGTGATCCGGTTATCTACAGAATTTCTCACGTTTCGCATCATCAGACAGGCGACAAGTGGTGCGTTTATCCGATGTATGACTTTGCTCATCCGCTTTCGGACGCAAAGGAGGGCGTAACCTTCTCTCTCTGCTCGCTCGAGTTTGAAAATCACAGACCGCTTTACAACTGGGTCGTTGAGCAGATCGGCTTTGACGAGCCGCCGAGACAGATCGAGTTTGCCCGTTTGAACATCAACTACTGCGTTACCAGCAAGAGAAAGCTTCTCGAAATGGTAAACAAGGGTATTGTTTCAGGCTGGGACGACCCGAGAATGATTACTCTCTGCGGTATGAGGAGACGCGGCTACAGCGCCGCCGCAGTCAGAGATTTTATTGACAGAGTAGGTGTTTCCAAGGCGGACAGCATGGTTGACTACGGCTTGCTCGAGGCATGTGTAAGAGATGATCTCAACGCAAAGGCTCCGCGTGCAATGGCTGTTCTCCGTCCGCTCAAGGTTGTTATCGACAACTACCCCGAGGGACAGAGCGAGGAATTTGAGGTTGAGCTTCATCCCGAGCATCCCGAGTTCGGCACAAGGAAGGTCACCTTCTCCCGTGAGCTTTATGTTGAGCAGGATGACTTTATGGCTGAGCCCGTCAAGAAATATTTCAGACTTTTCCCGGGCAACGAGGTTCGCTTTAAGAGCGCATATTTTGTCAAGTGCAACAGCTATGACACAGACGAAAACGGCAATGTTACCTGCCTGCACTGCACCTATGACCCCGAGAGCCGCGGCGGAAATTCTCCCGACGGACGCAAGGTCAAGGGCACTATCCACTGGGTCAATGCTAACGACTGCAAGCAGTGCGAGGTTCGCCTTTATGACAGACTTTTCAGCGCCGAGGAGCCCGGTAAGAACGGCGACTATTTTGACGATCTCAATCCCAACTCGCTTGAGGTTATTGATAATTGTCTGCTTGAGGGCGGATTTGAAAACGCTAAGCCGGGCGATACCTTCCAGTTCATGAGAAACGGATATTTCTGCGTTGATAAGGACAGCACGGAGGACAAGCTTGTGTTTAACCGCACCGTTGCTCTCAACTCATCCTGGGGCAAATAAAGGAGCTGAAAACGATGAAGATATTTAACAGAATCGTAGTCATTCTCACAGCGCTTGCGATTTTTCCCGTAATGTATTTTATGAATCTTGTCAGAGCGGTTGTATCAATATCCGAGAATTCATCGCTCTATACGATTCTCTCCAAGCTTGCTGAAGAAATGACGAGCAATGCAATGGAAATCACCATCTCAATCAAGGAGATTGTAAAGTACATTCGTGACGGAAGCTTTTCCATCGGCGGAATGAAATTTGACCTTTCAAAGATACCTGCCGAGCTTCTTGCGGGCAAAAATTGGGCGATTGCAGCCGGAGTGCTGATTGCCGTTGCACTGCTTATTGCTATTGTTATTATCGGCTGTGCAATTTTCACCAATGCATTCAAGACCATCTCCGCGCTCGGTGCAGGCGGCGCAGTCTGCTGCTTTGCCGCACTCAGATGCTTTACCCGATTTGCCGCACCGTATAGGAGCGGTTCGATTGATATCGGCGAGCTTCTTGCCAATGCCTTTGTCGGCGAGAGCAATAATTTGCTCGGCTCAATAGGCACGTCGATTCTCAAGGGTGCGATTTCGGTCGATTCATTTACACTCGGCAACGCAGTTACGTTAAGTCTTATCTTCTTTATCGGAGTCGCTCTTTGGGAGCTCGCATATGTTGTAACGCTTCCGGAAAAGAAATCGGTAAAAGTAAAGAAATAAATTGAATAAATTACAAAGCCGTCCGGCCTGAAATGTCAGCTGCATTTTATGTTCCGGCGGTTTTATTTTATGTCCCAAAATAAGCCGTAAGCCCTATTATAGATAAAAAAGTATTAGATAAAGATGTATTCAATAAATGAGTTATTTATTATATTATTTTCCTGCTAAGATGAAAGTTGCAATAAAAACAGTACCCGAAATTTAAAAAATTGTCGATTTTGAGCCATTTTGGCAGAATTTAATTCGATAAACGTGTTTACTATTTATTTTTTATGTGATATAATATATCAGCATTATAATGTTGTATTGTGGGCTTTCGGAGTGTTAATATTTTAACAGACTGTTTATATTCCGTTTCAACCGTCCGCATACGGCTAAACTGTTGTAAAGGAGGAACAACTTAAATGCTCAAGAAAATCAGCAAAATCCCGTTCAAAGGAACACCTGAGCAGGAGGCACAGCTTAAGGCAGTAATTGAGGAGTGCAAGGACAACAAGAGCTTGCTCATGCACGTTATGCAGCAGGCACAGGCCATATACGGATACCTTCCGTTTGAAGTGCAGGCCATGATTGCCGACGGTATGAACGTACCGCTCGAGAAGGTTTACGGAGTATCCACTTTCTACGCTCAGTTTGCTCTTTCCCCGAAGGGAGAGTACAACATCTCTGTTTGTCTCGGTACGGCTTGCTATGTTAAAGGCTCGCAGGAGCTTCTTGACAAAATATGCGAGGAGCTTGGAATCGGAGCAGGCGAATGCTCGGATGACGGAATGTTCTCTGTTGAGGCTTGCCGTTGCATCGGCGCATGCGGTCTTGCCCCCGTTCTTACCGTTAATGATGAGGTTTACGGTAAGCTTGTAGCAGATGATGTGCCCGGCATTCTTGCCAAATACAGAGCATAATTACGGAGAAAGATCATGCGTGAGCTGTCATTGAATGTTCTCGATATCGCGCAGAATTCCATTTCTGCCAACGCTTCGTTAATTGAGATCGAGATTATCGGGGACACAAAGAAAAACGAGCTGCTGATAGGAATTTACGACAACGGCAAGGGAATGACCCCTGAGCAGGTTCAGAATGTTCAGGACCCGTTCTTCACGACAAGAACAACAAGAAAGGTCGGCATGGGTATTCCCCTTTTCAAGCTGGCGGCTGAGCAGACAGGCGGAAGCCTCTGCATCGAGTCCGAGGTCGGCGTCGGAACTAAGGTCAAGGCGCTTTTTAAGACCGACAGCATTGATTATACGCCGCTCGGCGATATTGATTCCACGATCATAATGCTCATCACCATGAACACAGACCGTAATTTTATCTATCGGCTGAAGGTCGATGAAAAAGAATTCACTCTTTCCACTTCCGAGCTTAAAGGAATACTCGGCGACGTGCCGCTTAATGAGCCGTCGGTTACTCAGTGGATAAAAGAGTACCTGCATGAACAAACACAAACTATCCGTGGAGGTGTACTGTAAATGAAATCACTTGAAGAATTGCTCGCCATCCGTGATAAGGCTAAGGCGGCAATGACAGACCGTGAGGGTACAGGCGACGGAATCCGTGTCGTAGTCGGCATGGCAACCTGCGGAATCGCAGCAGGCGCACGTCCCGTTCTCAACGCTTTCGTTGACGAGGTCGCAAAAAGAAATCTTAAAAACGTTACGGTAGCTCAGACAGGCTGCATCGGTATGTGCCAGTATGAGCCGATCGTTGAGGTTTTTGAACCCGGCAAGGATAAGGTAACTTATGTTCAGGTAAGCCCCGAGAAGGTTGCCGAAATCGTTGCTTCCCATATTGTAAACGGCAATCCGGTTGTTGAATACACCGTTGGCGCTGTTGTAAAAGATTAAGGAGGAAAAACAATGTATCGTTCACACGTTCTTGTCTGCGGCGGTACCGGATGTACTTCCTCGCACAGTGCCGAGATCATTGAGAAGCTTGAGCAGGAGCTTAAGGCCAAGGGTCTCGAAAATGAGGTTAAAGTAATCAAAACCGGCTGCTTCGGACTTTGTGCATTAGGTCCGGTCATGATCGTATATCCCGAGGGCTGTTTCTACAGCGAGGTTAAGGTTGAGGACGTTCCGGAAATTGTTGAGGAGCATCTTCTCAAGGGTCGTATGGTCAAAAGACTTCTCTATGAAGAGACAGTTCATCAGGAGGATATCAAGCCGCTCAATGAAACCAATTTCTATAAGAAGCAGCACAGAGTTGCACTTCGTAACTGCGGTGTTATCGACCCTGAAAATATTGAAGAATATATTGCTATGGACGGCTATCAGGCTCTTGCAAAGTGCTTGACCGAGCTTACACCCGATGAGGTTATCCAGATCGTTAAGGATTCAGGCCTCAGAGGCCGAGGCGGCGGCGGATTCCCCACAGGTCTCAAGTGGAGCTTCACCGCTAAGAACACAGCCGACCAGAAGTATGTTGTATGTAATGCCGACGAGGGTGACCCGGGTGCATTCATGGATCGTTCCGTTCTTGAGGGCGACCCCCACTGTATTGTTGAGGCTATGACTATCTGCGGTTACGCAACAGGCGCAACCGAGGGATATGTTTACGTTCGTGCGGAGTATCCGATCGCCGTTCACCGTCTTGATGTTGCTATCAAGGAAGCCCGTGAAGCTGGCCTTCTCGGTAAGAACATATTTAATTCAGGTTTTGACTTCGATCTTCATATCCGTCTCGGTGCAGGCGCATTCGTTTGCGGTGAAGAGACTGCTCTTATGACTTCAATCGAAGGTAACCGCGGTGAGCCGCGTCCCCGTCCGCCGTATCCGGCAGTTAAGGGTCTTTTCGGCAAGCCGACAACAGAAAACAACGTTGAGACATTTGCCAACATTCCGCAGATCATTCTCCACGGCGCTGAGTTCTTTAACTCAATGGGTACGGAGAAGTCCTCAGGCACAAAGGTATTCGCTCTCGGCGGAAAGATCAATAACACAGGCCTTGTTGAAATTCCGATGGGAACGACCCTTCGTGAGATCATCGAGGACATCGGCGGCGGAATTCCGAAAGGAAAGAAGTTCAAGGCCGCTCAGACAGGCGGTCCGTCCGGCGGATGTATTCCTGCTTCCCTTATGGATACCCCGATCGACTACGACAACCTTACCGCCATCGGCTGTATGATGGGTTCCGGCGGACTTATTGTTATGGACGAGGACAACTGTATGGTTGATATCGCTAAGTTCTTCCTCGACTTCACTGTTGACGAGAGCTGCGGTAAATGTACTCCGTGCCGTATCGGTACAAAGAGAATGAGAGAGCTTCTTGAGAAGATTACCGACGGTAAGGCTACTCTTGAGGATCTTGACGAGCTTGAAACTCTTGCTCATTATATTAAGGACAATTCACTTTGCGGTCTCGGTCAGACAGCTCCGAACCCTGTTCTTGCAACACTTCGCTTCTTCAAGGATGAGTATATCGCTCACATTGTTGACAAGAAGTGCCCGGCAGGCGTTTGTAAAAAGCTTGTTTCCTATTCGATCGTGGCTGATAAGTGTAAGGGCTGTACAGCCTGCGCCAGAAAGTGCCCCGTCGGCGCTATCTCGGGTGCTGTTAAGACAGCTCATACTATCGACACAAGCAAGTGCGTAAAGTGCGGCGTATGTATGGATACCTGCCGCTTCGGCGCAATCATTAAGAAATAAGGAGGATGTCAGAAATGGAAATGGTTAATATCAAAATCAATGGCATGCCTCTGAGTGTGCCGAGCGGAATTACGATTCTTGAAGCCGCGCGCTATGCAGGAATCGAGATCCCGACGCTTTGCTACCTTAAAAAGATAAATCAGATCGGCGCATGCCGTATCTGCATGGTTGAGGTCAAGGGTGCAAGAAGCCTTGTTGCTTCCTGCGTGTTCCCCGTAAACGAGGGAATGGAGATCCTCACCAATTCCGACAGAGTTCGCAATTCAAGAAGAACAACTCTTGAGCTTATTCTTTCAACTCATGAGCGCAAGTGCCTCTCCTGCGTAAGAAGCACAAACTGCGAGCTTCAGAAGCTCTGTAAGGAATACGGCGTTGAGAACGAGAGTAAGTTTGACGGTATAACACCGGATTATGCTTACGACGATTCAATGCCTCACATGATTCGTGACAACAGCAAATGTATCCTTTGCCGCCGCTGCGTTGCAGCCTGCGATGAGCAGGGCATCTCCGTTATCGGAGCTAATGCTCGTGGCTTTGATACATGCATCACATCTCCGTTTGAGAGAGAAATTAAGGAATTCTCATGTATTGCCTGCGGCCAGTGTATCGTAAACTGCCCGACCGGTGCACTCCGTGAGAAGGACGACACACCGAAGGTGCTTGAAGCTATCAACGATCCCGAGAAGTACGTTGTTGTTCAGACAGCTCCTGCTGTCAGAGCGGCTCTCGGCGAGGAATTCGGTCTCCCGATTGGTACAGACGTTGAGGGCAAGATGGTTGCCGCACTCCGCCGCCTTGGCTTTGACAAGGTATTTGATACAGATTTCTCCGCTGACCTTACCATCATGGAAGAGTCAAACGAGCTTATCGAGAGAATCACAAACGGCGGTGCACTCCCGATGATCACCTCCTGCTCACCTGGATGGGTTAAGTATTGCGAGCATTACTATCCCGAGCAGCTTGACCACCTTTCAACCTGCAAGTCACCTCAGCAGATGTTCGGCGCAACTCTCAAGACATGGTATGCTCAGAAGATGGATATTGATCCTGCTAAGATCGTCAGCGTCAGCGTAATGCCTTGTACCGCTAAGAAGTTCGAGGTTGGCAGAGACGATCAGAGCGCATCGGGCTATGCCGATGTTGATATCTCTATCACAACCCGTGAGCTTGCAAGAATGATCAAGAGCGCAGGCATCAGCTTCAACTCACTTCCCGATGAGACGTATGACAGTCCTCTCGGCGAGGGCTCAGGCGCGGCTGTTATCTTCGGCGCAACAGGCGGTGTTATGGAGGCGGCTCTCCGTACAGCTGTTGAGAAGATCACAGGTCAAACTCTTGAAAACGTTGATTTCACTGAGGTCAGAGGTATGGAGGGCGTTAAGGAAGCCACATACACAGTCGGCGATCTCAGCATTAAGGTTGCCGTTGCAAGCGGCACAAAGAACGCAAAGACGCTCATGGAGCAGATCAAGAACGGTACCAGCGAGTATCAGTTCATTGAGATCATGGGTTGCCCGGGCGGATGTATCAACGGCGGCGGTCAGCCGATCGTTTCTGCGGCGGTTCGCAACTTTGAGGACTTCAGAAGCAAGCGTGCTTCCGTTCTTTACAACCTTGATAAGAACAACGAAAACCGTAAGTCACATGAGAATTCGGCTATCAAGCGTGTATATGACGAGTTCTTCGGCGAGCCGGGCAGCCATAAGGCACATGAGGTTCTCCACACAACTTACGTTAAGCGCGGACTTTACAACAACTGATCAAAATAAAATTACAGCAGAGATGAGCAATCGTCTCTGCTGTTTGTTTTTGGAAAATTTTATCTAACTTTTTTGTCTGCGCGGACATGAAAAATCCTTTCTTATAAGAATAAGTAATAACAAAAAGCAGGTAATTGCCGAGGCAACTACCTGCTTAATTTTATTTATTCGGAGGGATTATTCCTCTGTGCCGTAAAGCTTAACAAGCTTCTGGAGATGTGCATAACGATCCTTTGCGCCGTCCTCTGCCTTCTCGAAGAGCTTTTCTGCTCTCTCTGGGAACGAACGTGTAAGAGCGGAGTAACGAGCCTCGTTCATGAGGAATGCACGGTAACCCTCTGTTGCGGGAACCTTAGAATCAACTGTGAACGGGTTCTTGCCCTCTGCCTTAAGAGACGGATTGTAACGGAACATATTCCAGTAACCGCACTCAACTGCTCTCTTCATCTCAGCCTGGCAATTTACCATGCCGCCCTTGATGCTGTGCATCTCGCAGGGAGCGTAACCGATAACAAGTGACGGTCCCGGATAAGCCTCAGCCTCCTGGAGAGCCTTAAGCGTCTGGTTCTGGTCTGCACCCATAGCGATCTGAGCAACATAGATGTAGCCGTAGGACATTGCGATCTCAGCAAGGCTCTTTTTAGCAATTGCCTTACCTGCTGCTGCGAACTGAGCAACCTGACCGATCTGAGAAGCCTTTGAAGCCTGTCCGCCTGTGTTGGAGTAAACCTCGGTATCGAATACCATAACGTTTACATCCTCACCCGAAGCAAGAACATGGTCAAGGCCGCCGAAACCGATATCGTATGCCCAACCGTCGCCGCCGAAGATCCATACGGACTTCTTGGAGAGGTAATCCTTCTGAGCGAGGATTTCCTTAGCGTCATCACAGCCGCACTTCTCGAGCTCAGCTACGAGAGCGTCTGTTGCGGCGCCGTTCTTCTCGCCGTCGTTTACTGTTGCAAGGTAAGCATCAGCGGCAGCCTTGATTTCTGCGCTTACGCCGTCCTTAGCTGCAAGAGCTGTAACCTTCTCGATGAGGTTGTTTCTGAGAGCCTTCTGACCGAGGTACATACCGTAGCCGTGCTCTGCGTTATCTTCAAAGAGTGAGTTTGCCCATGCCGGACCCTTGCCGTTCTTATCTGTTGTGTACGGTGATGTACCTGCCGGGCCGCCCCAAATTGAAGAACAACCTGTTGCGTTGGAGATGTACATTCTGTCACCGAAGAGCTGTGTGATGAGACGGGCATATGAAGTCTCTGCACAGCCTGCGCAAGAACCTGAGAACTCAAGGAGAGGCTTCTTATACTGGCTGGAGATAACGTTGATCTTAGCTGTAAGATCCTTCTTCTCCTCAACATGAGCTACGCAGTAATCGAATGCTGCCTGCTGCTCATCCTGGCTCTCACGGGATACCATCTTAAGAGACTTAGTCGGGCAAACGCCGATACATACGCCGCAGCCCATACAATCCATCGGAGATACTGCAAGAGTATATGTGTAGTTTGTCTTTACGATCGGCTTCGGAGCGAACTTCGTAACTGACGGAGCTGCTGCCTTCTCCTCCTCGCTGAGAGCGAAGGGTCTGATCGTAGCATGCGGACAAACATATGCGCACTTGTTACACTTTGCACAGGTCTCAGCGTTCCACTCGGGAACCATAACTGCAACGCCGCGCTTCTCATATGCCGATGCACCCTGCTCGAATGTACCGTCAACATGATTTGAGAACTTTCCGACTGAAAGCTCATAACCGTCCATATGACCTACAGGCTTCATGATGCTCTCAACCTGCTCAACGAGCTTTGCCGGACCCTCGGTCTTAACCTCAGCCTCAGCGTCAACTGCGTTTGCCCAGTCAGCCGGAACGTCGATCTTAACGAATGCTGTTGCACCTGCGTCAATAGCCTTTTCGTTCATCTCAACGATTTCTTTACCCTTCTTCATGAACTTCTGTGCCTTTTCCTTCATGTAGCCGATAGCCTCGTCAACAGGAAGAACCTTTGCAAGAGCAAAGAAAGCGGACTGAAGAACTGTATTTGTACGCTTGCCAAGACCGATTTCTGCGGCGATGTCGATAGCGTTTACTGTATAAAGCTGAACATTGTTCTTTGCGATGTACTGCTTGGTTTCTGCATTCATCTTCTCAGCAAGCTCAGCGGCATCCCACTGGCAGTTGATGAGGAATACTCCACCCGGCTTAACGTCCTGAACCATCTTGTAGCCCTTTTCGATATATGACGGGTTGTGGCAGGCAACGAAGTCAGCCTTGTTTACATAATAGGGGCTCTTGATCGGCTCATCACCGAAACGAAGATGGGAGATAGTGATACCGCCGGTCTTCTTTGAGTCGTACTGGAAATATGCCTGAGCATACTTGTCTGTGTGGTCACCGATGATCTTGATGGAGTCCTTGTTTGCGCCGACTGTACCGTCACCGCCGAGACCCCAGAACTTACACTCGATCGTGCTCTCGGCTGCTGTGTTCGGAGCGGGCTTCTCTTCAAGCGAAAGATAAGTAACATCATCGTTGATACCGATTGTGAAGTGAGCCTTGGGAGCGTCCTTCTTGAGCTCGTCATATACAGCAAATACGCTTGACGGCGGTGTGTCCTTGGAACCGAGACCGTAACGGCCGCCGATAACCTTGATGCCGTCCTTGCCTGCTGCGTTGAGAGCGGCAACAACATCGAGGAAGAGGGGCTCACCAATTGAACCGGGCTCCTTTGTTCTGTCAAGAACAGCGAGCTTCTTGCAGGAAGCAGGAATAGCCTCAACGAACTTCTCAACTGAGAAAGGTCTGTAAAGACGAACCTTGATAAGACCGACCTTCTCGCCCTTAGCGGTAAGGTAGTCGATAACCTCTTCAGCAACGTCGCAGATTGAACCCATAGCAACGATTACGTTCTCTGCATCCTCAGCGCCGTAGTAGTTGAAGAGCTGATAGTTTGTGCCGAGCTTTGCGTTTACCTTGCCCATGTACTTCTCAACAACAGCGGGAACTGCGTCATAGTACTTGTTGCAAGCCTCACGGTGCTGGAAGAAGATATCATCGTTCTCGTGAGAACCGCGCATTACAGGATGCTCGGGATTGAGAGCTCTGTGTCTGAATGCAGCAACTGCATCCATGTCGCACATTTCTTTAAGATCATCGTAATCCCAAACTTCGATCTTCTGAATCTCGTGAGATGTACGGAAACCGTCAAAGAAGTTGATGAACGGAACTCTGCCTTCGATAGCTGCAAGATGAGCAACTGCGCCGAGATCCATAACCTCCTGCGGATTTGTTTCTGCAAGCATTGCGAAACCTGTCTGACGGCAGGCATAAACGTCTGAATGATCGCCGAAGATGTTAAGGGCGTGAGACGCAACGCAACGAGCCGATACGTGGAATACGCAGGGAAGAAGCTCACCTGCGATCTTATACATATTGGGGATCATGAGGAGAAGACCCTGTGACGCCGTATAAGTCGTTGTCAGAGCACCTGCTGCAAGGGAGCCGTGAACTGTACCCGAAGCACCTGCCTCGGACTGCATCTCAGCAACCTTTACTGTCGTGCCGAAAATATTCTTACGACCCTGAGCAGACCACTGATCAACGTAGTCGGCCATCGGGCTTGACGGGGTGATAGGATAGATACCGGCAACTTCCGTGAACGCATAAGATACGTGAGCGGCAGCGGTATTACCATCCATGGTTAACTTTTTTCTTGCCATTCTTTGTTCCTCCTTGTAAAGTTAATAGCAATCTTATTACCACCCATAATAATAACACTTTATTTTTGATATGTAAACATTATTAAGAGATTTTTTTCAACTTTTTATTCCCGTTTTTGCCATAAAATGTTTTAAAAAGTCCATATCGGGCGGTTTTTTTCATTTTTTCGGATATTTATTCGTTTTATTTGATTTTGCAAAGCAAAAACGGAGCCGCCGCGGGAAAGCAACAGCTCCGTTGTTTTTTACATTATAGCATATTCCGCAATGCGCTTGACGCACTCGCCGTCGCACGCTCCCATGAATTTTTCTCTGAATGCAGGGATTCGATCTGCGCGGAAATCGCCGTCCTTTACGGCTTTGATGATCTCATCGTTATTTATGACGATCTTACCCGGGACGAAGCTCTTGTAATCAAAATAAAAGCTCCTGTCGTGCTCATATTGTTCAAGATCATACGCATAGAAAAGCATCGGCTTGTCGAGCAGTGCATATTCAAATATCAGCGATGAATAATCGGCAACGAGAATGTCTGCGGCGCAAAGAGCGGTTTCGATTTTCAGGCTTTTTGAGCCGTCAAAAATAAAGTCGCCGTACTTCTCTTTTTCCTCATCGGTCAAGCCGAATTTTTTTGCCGTGAACGGATGGAGCTTAAGCACAAGCGCATATTCTTCTCCGAGCGCCGCCTTGAGCTTTTCATAATCAAGGGGATTCTCGTTATATGCCTGTTCGGGTGAATTTCCGCGGAAAGTCGGAGCATAAAGAATGATTTTTCTGCCGCCGATCTCTGGGAAGATCTTCAAAAGCTCCTCCCGCTGAACTGATACAAATTCCTTGTCAAAATAAACATCGGTTCTCGGTGTTCCGAACGCTTTGACCCTCCGCTCTGCGCATCTGAATGCCTCCGCATAGCAGGGAATGACCGCCTCTGACGAGACAAAAACATCCGTATATGTATTGTGCATCGGAAAACGGAGCATGTCCTCACGCTTACCGCCCCACGGCAGGTCGAGCGTTGAATAGCCCCACTTTTTGAACGCTCCGCAGGCATGCCAAAGCTGAATAACCTTTGTGCCCTTTCGCGGCTGATGGGCATAAACGGGATCAAAGTTATCCGTTATGAACACACACTTGCACTGAGCATAGTATTTCTGAAAAGTGAAATCAAAAAGGATTCTCTTGACCGCGTTCTGCGGCGACTGCATAATTCTGCAATCGAATCCGCGTTCTTTCAAAAAAAAATATATACCCACCATGTTATCGGGCATTTCCGTGTAATTTTTGCTGAATGCAAAAAGCACCAGCTTTTCGTTTATCGGCTTTTTCTTAAACAAGTTAAATGCAAGCGGCCAAAGATGAAAAAATAGAATTTTTCTTCTGAGCAAGGTCAGCTTTTTCTTGATACTGTTCATAATTTCCTCCGTATAAGACAAAGAGACTGTCCGAGGGACAGTCTCTGAATCATCATCTTACCATTAAACGGCACGTGTAACCTTACCTGAACGCAAGCAACGTGTGCAAGCATATACCTTGCGCGGAGAACCGTTTACGATTGCCTTAACACGCTTAACGTTCGGCTTCCATGTTCTGTTTGAACGTCTGTGTGAGTGGGAAACCTTGATACCGAAAGCAACATCTTTACCGCAGAATTCGCATTTTGCCATTTGTCGGCACCTCCTTTTAACTACGAATACTAAACAACATTTCATATACTAACAGATTTATGCGAAAAAATCAAGACCTTTTTGAAATTATTTTTCATAAACAGGTGAAAAATCGCAAAATCCGCCCTTATACTATGAATTTCTTCATCAAATCGGGGCCGAAATCAATATAATTGCCCGTTGCTTTAGCGGACTCCTCATTGATGGACTCAACGCCGCTGTCCTTTTCCTCGGATTTATGATAAATCATATAAGGTACAGGGTCGCTTGCGTGAGTTTTTGTAACGATCGGCGTCGGATGATCGGGAAGAATCATTATCTTGTAATCCTCGCCTATCTCCTCAAGACCCTTAATAATGATCGGAAGCACGCGGGAATCAATCATCTCGATCGACTTGACCTTGTTCTCGGGCTCGCCTCTGTGACCGCACTCATCGGGCGCCTCAAAGTGAACATAAGCAAAATCAACGCCGTTTTTGAGCTCTTCAACTGCGGCATTTGCCTTGCCCTCAAAGTTCGTGTCGATATAGCCCGTTGCGCCCTCAACCTCGGGAGTGTTCATGCCTGCCGAAATGCCGATGCCCTTAAGAAGGTCAACAGCGGAAATAACCGTGCCTTTCTTATGGTAAAGCTCCTCAAACTTCGGAAGGATAGGCTTTTTGCCCTCGCCCCAAAGCCAGATCGAATTTGCAGGGCGCTTGCCCTCGGCAATTCGCTTTTTGTTGACGGGGTGATCCTTGAGCAACTCGTAGCTCTCTTTCATCATCGCAACAAGCGGCTTCGCGTTCTCCGACGTTGAAAGGTACGGACCTACAACTCTGTCGGAAATATCGTGCGGCGGAGTCATGTTGCCGAGATCGACCGTACCGCCGTGATGAATAAGGCAGTGGCGGTAGCTTACGCCGTGGTAAAAATCAAATTCACCGCCGCCGAAATGCTCCTGAACCGTCTTTATTATCTCAGCTGCTTCGGCGCTCGAAATATCGCCTGCCGAATAGTCGATCATCGTTTTGTCCTCGTAGTTCGGCTCGTCGGAAAGCGTTACGACATTGCATCTGAGCGCAATATCGTCGTCTGCCATTTTAACGCCGATGCTTACAGCCTCAAGAGGAGAACGTCCCGTATAATATTTTTTCGGATCATATCCCATAACGCTGAGGTTTGCAACGTCACTGCCGGGCTTCAAGCCCTCGGCAACTGTTCTTACAAGTCCGACCTCGCCGCGCTGAGCAAGGCGGTCAAAGTTAGGCTTGTTTGCAACCATCATCGGCGTTTTGCCGCCGAGAGCGGGAACAGGATAGTCCGCCATTCCGTCATATAATACAACAACATATTTCATACATAGCACCTGCCTTGTGAGTATATTTTGCAATCTAATTTACCAGCTTAATTTCTCTAAGCCTCCCCTTGGTTGAATCAAGGGGAGGTGTCGCATGAGCGACGGAGGGGATAAAGAACAACCTGATAAACTTTCATTCCTTATCCCTTCCACCGCAAGCGGTCCCCCGTCTCGCTGAGGCTCGGTCACGCCACGGCTCTGACAGTCCACCGGACTGTCATTCACTACCGTGTCGACACTTCGCTACCCTTACCATAAGGGGAGGCTGATAGGTTTGTTCCTGAAACCATATTTTATCAAAGAAAAATCCTCAAAAACGCCTACCTAATTATTCCTCAGCAACCTTGCAAACATCGACCCAGCCGCTGAAGCCCTGAGCATATTTTTCAAGCTCATCGGGAGTCAGCTCAACTGCACTGTTTGAGCTTCCGACAGCGGGAAAAACCGTTTCAAATCTTTTCAGCGACTCGTCAAGATACGTCTTGACACCGTCGTTTATGCCGAACGGACACACACCGCCGATTTTATGACCGATCATGCTTTCGACCTCGTCGGGTGTAAGCATTTTCGCCTTTGTCAAAAAGGTTGCCTTATACTTTTTATTATCTACCTTGGCATCGCCTGCGGCAATAACAAGTATCGCTTCGTCGCCGACCTTGAATGAGAGACTTTTTGCGATTCGCTGACCCTTAACACCGAGCGCCTGAGCCGCAAGCTCAACCGTTGCGCTTGATACGTCAAACTCTCTCACTCTGTCCTCAATGCCGAAACGGCTGAGGTACGCCTTGCCTTTTTCTATGGACATAATCAGAAGATCTCCTTGGACTCAATCTGCTTTGCGGCCATTTCAACAAACTCGTCAACGCCCATTGCGCCGATATCGCCCTCGCCGCGCTTACGAACAGAAACGCACTTGCCCTCGATATCCTTGTCGCCCATGAGGAGCATGTAAGGAATCTTCTGGAGCTGAGCCTCACGAATCTTGTAGCCTGTCTTTTCGCTTCTTGTGTCAACCTCACAGCGAATGCCCTTGGCTTCAAGCTTCTTTGCAATCTCAAACGCATAGTCATGATGACGGTCTGCGATCGGGAGGAGCTTAACCTGAACGGGAGCAAGCCAAATCGGGAATGCGCCTGCGAAATGCTCGGTGATAACGCCGATGAAACGCTCGATTGAACCGAATACAACACGGTGAATCATAACGGGAGTATGCTTCTCTCCGTCTGAGCCTGTATATTCAAGATTGAATCTGTCAGGAAGCTGGTAGTCAAGCTGAATTGTACCGCACTGCCATGTTCTTCCGAGGCTGTCCTTGATGTGGAAGTCAAGCTTCGGGCCGTAGAAAGCGCCGTCGCCCTCGTTGATTATATAAGTCTTGCCGACGCTTGTAATTGCGTCTGCGAGTGCCTTCGTTGCAATCTCCCAATCCTCTTCCGAGCCGATATGATCCTCGGGCATTGTTGAAAGCTCGATTTCATACGGAAGACCGAAAAGGGTGTAAACCTCATCAAAGAGCTGTGCGATCCTTACAACTTCGTCACGAATCTGCTCGGGAGCAAGGAGAATATGAGCGTCGTCCTGAGTGAAACAGCGAACACGGAAAAGTCCGTGAAGTGCGCCCGAAAGCTCGTTTCTGTGAACCTTGCCAAGCTCGCCGTAGCGGAGCGGCATTTCCTTATATGAATGGGGCTCAAGCTCGTAAACAAGGATACTGCCGGGGCAGTTCATCGGCTTGATTGCAAAATCCTCGCCGTCAATAACCGTTGTGTACATATCGTCATGGTAGTGATCCCAGTGACCCGAGGTCTCCCAAAGCGAACGGCGCATGATCTGCGGAGTTGAAATTTCATAGTAGCCCCACTTTTTATGAACGTCACGCCAGTAATTGATAAGAGTGTTGCGAAGAACCATGCCTTTCGGGAGGAAGAACGGCATTCCCGGAGCTTCATCTCTAAGAGCGAAAAGTCCAAGTTCTCTGCCGAGCTTTCTGTGGTCACGCTTCTTTGCTTCCTCGATAGCCTCAAGGTAAGCGTCGAGGTCAGCCTGCTTTGTGAAAGCTGTTGCATAGATACGCTGGAGCATCTTGTTCTTCTCGCTTCCGCGCCAGTAAGCGCCCGTTGCCGAGGTCAGCTTGAATGCCTTGATTCTGCCCGTATCGGGAATATGCGGACCTGCGCAAAGCTCTGTGAACTCGCCCTGCTTATAGAAGCTGATGTTCTCGCCCTTGTCGGCGTGCTCCTTAACAAGCTCAACCTTGTAGATTTCGCCCTTATCCTCATAATATTTGATAGCCTCGTCCGGAGTCATTTCAAATCTTTCAAGCGGAAGCTTCTCCTTGACGATTTTCTTCATCTCGGCTTCAATCTTTTCAAGATCCTCGGGAAGAAACGGCTTTTCAACGTCAAAGTCATAGTAGAAGCCGTTTGCGATTGACGGACCGATAGCAAGCTTTGCTTCGGGATAAAGTCTTTTAACTGCCTGAGCAAGGATATGCGAAGCTGTATGGCGGAAGGTTCTCTTTGCCTCCTCATCGTCCTCAAAGGTGAGGAACTCAAGCTCGCAGTCGCCCGTGATCGGGGTTCTGAGATCCTGATACTCGCCGTTGATCTTGCAGATACAAACAGCCTTGTAAAGACCCATGCCTATGCTCTTAGCGATTTCCATAGCGGTTGTGCCGTTTTCATACTCCTTAACGACGCCGCCTTTCAATGTTACGTTTGCCATTTTATAATCATTCCTTTCATGTTTTAGGGTTTATGATACATTATAAAATATATTTTTTTCTGGCCTTGGGTCGATGTGGTCATCGACCCCTACGGATTGTGCTATAACCAAATCTATGTGCAAAATAATTTTTTGCACTTATCGTAGGGTGCGATGCCCACATCGCACCAAAAAAGTCTGAAAAATGCTTTCATCACAGCTTCCCCTCAATGGAAAGGCTGACAAAATGTCAGCTGAAACTGATTCTTGGCACCCCTTTAGGGGAGGGGACCGCTTGCGGTGGTGGGAGTTTAAAGATAATTAGCTTTGAACCACCCCATCCGAACGACACAATCTGCAACTAAAACAAAAAAGCTCCATCCCAAAACAGGGATGAAGCATAGCTCCACGGTTCCACCCGTATTGCAGTCATAGACTGCCACTCAAAAGCCTTAACGCGGCGAACGGCGAACCTTATTTCGGAACGCACTCCGCAGTGGTAGCCGATTCAAAATACCGATGCGCTCGCACCAAATGCACATCTCTCTGAGGATATTCCAATGAAACAGCCTTCTGCATCAACGTTTTTTAATATTGTCTACATTTTATAACGTTTTATTTTTATTGTCAAGTGGCAAATCAAGGATTTACAACAAAAATTCCGCAAACACAATTATTTCTGTGTCTGCGGACTATTTTGCAAGCTCAATTCCCGTAGTCAAAAGGTTTCTGATCAGCATTTCTTTTTCGGGCGGAACATTGTCGAGGGCATTTATTACCGAATACCAACGATTACAATCGGCTTCGCCCTTTACCATATAATCTATACTTACGCCGAGAATGTCACTGAGTTTAATCAGATTTTCAACGGAAAGCCCTGCGATTCCCCGCTCGACCTCGCTGAAATGCTTGACGGAGATATTCAGCTCCTCGGCAATTTTTTCCTGAGTAAGCTTAACCGCCTTGCGCTGTTTTTTTATTCTTTGTCCCATTCCCTGCTTGTAATCGTCCATATCATCACCCAACCTGTTATGTTTATTTTACCATAACTTTTTCATTCAAAAAACAAAGTAAAAGGTGTTGACAAAATAAACCTTTAATGTTAATATTGTAATGCTTATTTAAAAATATGCATTTTCACTTGCATTATGTAATATTCAATTTACAGGCAAAATTATTATAATGCAAATAGAATTATTTTCATGGAGGGGCGAAAACATAAAATTTTCAAAGGGAATAGATTGACAAATAAAAAATAGCTTAAATTAGAAAGGAATGATTTTAAAATGAAGAAAAACTTCAAACAAATCCTTGTGGCATTGCTTGTAGCAATGATGCTTGTAGGCGTTGCGCCTATTACTGCTTCGGCAACTCAATCTCGGACGGACTATTTTAATAAAAGCTATTCATACAGTTCAAATCCGGCAGACTATATTATGAATATTGCTCAAGCGCAGATCGGTCGAACAAAATCTCAAATGGGGTATACCGAAGCATGGTGCGCCGATTTTGTGGGAGACTGTGCGAAATTAGCAGGTCAAGAAGCTGCTATCCCGTTGTACGGAGGTTGCGGCGGATTACTTACAAAAGTATTAAATGCAGGCGGTCAAAAGGTCTCCAACAGGCAAAAAGGAGACCTGGTATTTTACTATTGTACCGTATGTGGAGGTTATGTCCACGTTGGTTTAGTTTTAGACAACACCTATTCAGTAGAAGGTAATTTCGGCGGAAAAGTCACAAAGGTGAACGGTATATATCGAGACAGTAGTTATCACAGTACCAGTAGCGGTACGATTGTTAAGGTCTATGTTAGACCGAATTATACGGGCGGTTCTGTAACGCTTCCCTATAATATATCAATTTCTGCAAATACGTATTCAGTTGGTGTTGGCGACACGGTCACATTTAATTATAGTATCGCAGGTGCGACAAGCAAGAGTATCGGAATAGATCGTGCCGGTGGAAGTAGATATAAAACTATAGTAGTATCTGACGACAGCGGATCTGTTTCATACACTTTTACAGAACCCGGTTTGTATTGCTGTATAACGGAAGGAAAAAACGCAAAAGGTTATAACTGCTGTGACGGAGTTTACATAAGAGTTATCGATACAGTTCCACAAAACATTTCCATTTCCTCAAATTATTCATCTGTTGCTGTAGGTGATACAGTTACTTTTAAATACTCTATCACAGGTGCAACAGACAAGTGTATCGGAATAGACCATGCCGGTGGAAGTAGATATAAAACCATAGGTGTATCTGACGATAGTGGAACGGTTTCGTACACTTTTACAGAACCAAGTTTATATTGCTGTATAACAGAAGGCTATAATTCAAAAGGTTATAATTGTTGTGACGGTGTTTACATAAGAGTTATCGATACCGTCCCCAAAAATATTTCCATTTCCTCAAATCTGTCATCTGTTGCTGTAGGTGATACAGTTACTTTTAAATACTCTATCACAGGCGCAACAGACAAGTGTATCGGAATAGACCATGCCGGCGGAAGTAGATATAAAACCATATTAGTGCCTGACGATAGTGGAACTGTTTCATATTCTTTTACAGAACCCGGTTTGTATTGCTGCATAACAGAAGGAATCAACGCAAAAGGCTATAATTGCTGTGACGGTGTTTACATCAATGTCTTTGACCCTAATTTCAACATCAACTTTAACGCTAACGGTGGTTTATGCACTACAACAAGCAAAAAAGTAACTTATGGGGCGTCCTTCGGAAATCTTCCCATACCAACACGATCCGGCTACACATTTGAAGGATGGTATACCAATTCAGTAGGCGGAACAAAAATAAAAGCGTCAGACATAGTGAATAATACGACTGAATTTACGCTTTACGCTCATTGGAAAGCAAACGCCTACACCGTTTCCTACAACGCAAACGGCGGCAGTAATGCTCCGGCTTCACAGTCGAAAACTCATGACGTAAATCTCACACTCAGTACGGCAAAGCCAACAGGTAAGAGCTTCACCGTTACATACAATGCTAACGGCGGTACGGTTTCATCATCAAGCAAGACAGTTTCTCAGTCTTTCACGAATTGGAACACTGCGGCAAACGGAAGCGGCACGGCATACAACGCAGGTGCAACCTACAGCGCAAACGCAAATGTAATACTCTATGCACAGTATGCTAATCCGTCAATCGGTTCACTTCCGACTCCGACACGTTCGGGCTATGCCTTTGACGGTTGGTACACCTCCGCAAACGGCGGAACAAAAATTACCGACTCAACAAAGGTAACTGCGAACACCACTGTTTATGCGCATTGGACGAAAAATACCGAAGCAAAAGCAGTTGTCAAGGACGTTAAGGTTGAACACAATGCCACGGTCAACTACAAATCAACATACATGCTTTCTCCCGAAATCACTGCCGACAACGGTGCAAAGTACACGGTTGAGTATTCATCATCGAATACAAATGTTGCAACGGTTGACCAGAACGGCAAGATTTACGGCGCAAAAAAAGGAAATGCAACGATCACCTGCACAGTTACCGACAGCTACGGAAATGTTGTCAAGGATTCCTGCAATGTTAATGTTGAATATTCAACCGGTCAGTGGCTTATAATTATTCTTCTCTTCGGCTGGATCTGGTACATCTAAAAAGCAATAAATAAAAAATTCCTATGGTAGTTTTTATAATTCTACCATAGGAATTTTTTGCCAAGCAGTGAAACATCCATACATAATACAAAAAATGCATTTTGTGATTCAATTGCTATTTGTTTAAGCTATATCAATGATTCTTTTTTGTTTTTTTACGAAGCGGCGTTTTTTTGCCCTTTTCATCAACGATTCTGACATTTTCAAGATGGCTGACAAGGTTTCTTTTGTATGCCGCTATATATTCCGCACGAAGCTGTGCGCGCTCTGCCGCTTCCTCCTCTGTCAGGTCGCGCGCTCTCGTTATTGCCGTAAGCTCGCTGATTCTTGCAATTTTTTTATCGTCCATCATTCACTCTCCTTCCGACAGGGCAAACCCTCATGCATATTCCGCAGACCGCTCCCCTGCCGATATGTTGAAATTTCTTTTTCATATATGTACTGCACCTTTCGGGGTCAAAGAAATCTTCCCTCTCCATGCCGACAGTCCACATTTTACCACAGATTGCACCCGACGGGCAAGCCTTTTCGCACAAATCGCAGTCAATACACGGCGAAAAATATTCATGCGCTTGTGTTTCAAACGGGCAGTCGGTAAAAAGCGTGCCGAGACGTACCCTCGGACCGTATTCTTTATGAAGAAAAAGACAGCTTTTTCCTATTCCTCCAAGACCCGCAAGGGTCGCAATTTTTTTGTGAGAATATCTTCCGCGATAGTTCCAGCCCTCCGTGTTTATACTTTGCGATGCGCCAATCGGAATATACCTGTATCCGTGCTTTTCGAGTATAAAGCCGCATTGCAGGAGTGTGCGGTCAATGAAAGCGTTGACCGTTCTGTAGTGATGAAAATACGAATGTGTCGGCTCATCGGTTATTTCATCAACCACCGCGTCGGATAGCTTTACCACGATGCTCAGCGCATAGCTTTTCTCTCCGAAAGGTCCGTCGTCAACGCAGGTGAAGCCGACATCGGCAACTCCGTTTTCAAATAAAAAATTTTTCAATTCTTCCTGTACTTGCATTTAATAACCTCTTTTAATGTACAAAAAATATAATCGGTGATGTTTATGACGACAGAAGAATACCTGAAACAGCGGATCAAGGATCTTGAAAACAATGTCTGTGACAGTTCTCTGCCTTTAAAATTCAGAAAAAATCAGGCTTTTGCCTTGCTAAATTACCGCGACGATCTAAAACAAGCCGTTCTTGAAAATTCCCGCAGGCGACGATTGCCTCGGGAGGGACACCTTGAGCAATGAATTCCCTGTCGCGGTTTATTTTACAAATGCCGATGCCCTGTTCGCGGCAAAGCTTTGTGTTGATAGTCAGCAGAAATATTTTGTCCCAATTCTTGCGGGGAATTTGTTTCCATTCGAGATAGTCCTCAAGGTCCTGAAAGCTGTCGGTGAGAAAAACCACGCCGCAAGCAGAGAATATTCCTTTTTTGAGGATATTATCGAGATTCTTTTCGGAAGTAACATGATAAAGCTTATCGGGAATTTCAACACCGTCCCGAGGAATAATTATACCGTAATCGCCGCCAAGAAAAAAGTGGTGCAGGGAGTTGTGAAAGACAGCGGGCGGAAAAGCTCTTGGATGCTTCAAATAAGCCAAAATACATTTTATAAAGTCATTGAATCGTTCTCCACCCGGTAAACGACAGCAAAAAGAGTAAAAATACGGCTTCATTATTTCACTTCCCGAAAAGTTTTCTATATTATAACTCTTTATCATCTTTTTTGCAAATATTGCGGCATAAAAAGTAAATTACGGCAAACACTATTTTTGCAAACGATAAACCGACCGCAAAACGGTCATAAAAGAGGAGTTTTATATATGAAAGCAACAGGAATTGTTCGGCGAATTGACGATCTCGGCCGTGTAGTCATTCCAAAGGAAATACGCCGCACAATGCACATCAAGGAGGGCTCTCCGCTGGAGATTTTTACCGACACCGAGGGCGGAGTTATTTTCAAAAAATATTCTCCGATAAGCGAAATTTCCGATGTGACGGAGCATTTCGCCGATGTGCTTTACAGAAGCGTTACCACTCCGGTTTTAATCTGTGACAGAGACCATGTTATTTCATGTGCCGGTGTTTCAAAAAAGGATTTTCTCGAAAAACGTATCAGCTCCGAGCTGGAGAGCGTTATGGAATCGAGACAGCTTTACACGGGCGACCGCGACAGGCAGATGTATCCCATTGAGGGCATTGATTACGGTGCGTCAATTGCCATGCCGATCATCGGCAACGGCGATATTCTCGGCGCAGTGGTTTTCCTCTGGAGCGACGGTTCAAAGATCTCCCCGACGGAAACGAAGCTGGCACAGGTAGCCGCATCATTCATCGGCAAGCAGATGGAGCAATAAAAAACGGATCGCAATGTCAGCAACGGCAAAGCGATCCGAATTTTTTTACATATTTAAGCCGAGATAAAGAATATTGACGCTCCGAGGAACAGCTGGGCATAGAAATATGTCCAGATGTTTGCCTGCCTGAGGGCGCCGTGCTTGTTGACTCCATCCTTGAATCTGAGAATGGAAAGAGTGTAGTCCGAGAAAACGAACAGCGATGCGCCGAGCATAAGAAGAATTCCCGTAAAGACAGGCGCGATAACCGTACATTCGTTTTTGATTATCATAATTGCAAGAGAGAAAGCCTTGACCGTCATTGCCGAAATTGTCGCAGTGTAAAGCGTACAGGGAAGCAGCATCTTGCCGAGGTTTATCTTTGCAATGAATATTGCCGAAAGCAGTGCCGCGGCGATAAGAAGTATGTAAATAACGATCTCAGTCACCGTAAAGAGCTTTGCGGTCGGGAAAAGCGTTTTAAATGCCTTGCAATAGGCTATGGTGTAAAACACATGTCCTACAAGAAACAGGCTTAGTCCCGCAACGAAAAAGCCTGAGCCCGGGCGAACATGCAGCAGATAATCTCCGAGCCATGAAAAGCACAAACCGATAAACATATATGCCGCATATCTTGTAAAGTCACCGATAAGTCCTGCAACAAGCGCATTTATGATAAACATTGTCGAGCAGGTCTGCTTCAGAACCAGTGATTTTTTACATGGGTTCGGAATTTCCGCCTTCAGGAAAAACGGAATTGCAACAGCCATTGCCACAATCAATATGCCAAAAGAAATATAATACAGTCTGCCATCCATAGAGCTATCACCTCGAATAAATACTCATTGTTTGATATTTTTATTTGATTCTTCCAAGAATTGGTGCGTCAATTATTCCCGGAAGCTGATCAAACGCAACCAGTCCGAATCTGTGCAATATCGGTGGGAAGAAGGAGTCCACGTCAGCCGCCAAGGATTCAGCCATCGCACTTATCGGCATCTGGCTTGACGGGCGGAGCGTAACTATACGTCCGTTGAAGCTGAGCTTGATTTTTCTCATACATATTCCGCCGACGGGGCGCATATGGACCTCCAAGGTATTTTCATCTGCCCATGCCGCCGTGGAGAATGCCGTAAAATTCATTCCTGCCAGGGTTATCGCACTTGTTCTCGCCTTTCCGTCCATTCCGCAGACGATCGTGTTGTGTTCGTCGCCCTCATCCCATGTCATTGTGCAGGTGTCTCCGTCGAAGCTGAAAACAATATTGTCAACATTGCCCGCGCGGTCGCCCGACATGTATACAATCGGTATCGGAAGCATGCTGAACGGGAAGCCTGCCGCGTTAAGTATCGGATTTATCTGCATAGAAATTGTTTTGCCGTCAAGCGCCTTTTCAAGCTCGCTGTGCTCCTTAGCCTCAAGGTCGTCGGGCAATGCTCCGAGCTCGGGCTTGACCTCGGGCGTCGGTTCACCGTCGTTCTCGATTATGAGATTGTTGAAGTGGCGCCATATGCAGTCTCTTGTCTTTTGCTCGTTGATTTCGCCCGCAGTCATGACATAAACAATATCGTCATCATTTGATATAATTCCGAACTGAGAGAACATTCCGTCGGCTCTGTAGCCGTTGATTCCGCCGCATCGCCAGAAGCAGTAACCGTAACCGCACTGGCTGTCAATAACATTTGTAAACGGCGAATTGTTTGCGTGCTGCTTCTGGGCAAGGTAGGTCCACTTTTCGGGAATAACCTGCTTGCCGTTGAACATTCCGTGCTGCTGATAGCAATACATGAACTTGGCAAGATCCTCTGTCTTGAGATACAGTCCCCAACCGCCTGCCTCGATTCCGTCAACGTCATGCTCCCAGAACGGAACGTCAATTCCGAGCGGCTCAAAAAGCCTCGGAGTTAGATATTCAACAACGGACATTCCCGTTATTCTCGTCAGCATAGCGCAAAGCATATACTGATTTTCGCTTATGTACTGCCAGTGGCCATCCCCGGGAGAGAACTTCCATGCGGAATCAAAGAAGTCCTTGATCCAGTGATTCTTCGCCTTATCGGAGAATACGCTGACATTTTTGCCCGACTGCATGGAGAGCAGATGATGCACATTCAGCTTTTCCAGATTTTCGTCCTTAATCTTAGGGCTGTACTCAGGGAAGATGTCAACAAGTCTTGTTTCAAGAGTCATCAGTCCCTCTTCGATTGCAAAGCCGACCGCAGTTGAGGTAAAGCTCTTGCTGACCGAATACATCATGTGCGGAAGCTCAGGAGAATACGGCGCCGCCCAGGTTTCGTAGGCGACCTTGCCCTCTCTCAGAATCATTATGCTGTGAACCTCAATGTTTTGCGCATGAAAATCCGCGATAAGCTTGGCTATTGTTTTTGATGAAATACCCACCTGCTCGGGATAGTCCGCACGCGGAAGTCGAATCTGCTCTGTGATTCCCATGTTGATCCCTCCTGATATATTATATTAAACTGCCTTTCTTTTGCTTCTTAAATAAAGTGCCCCTACCGTAAACGCGGCGGCGCAAAGCACAACGGCAATTATCCTGCCCGCTGTGAATTTGAATTTAAGCGTTACATTTTTCTTTTCGCCGACCGTCAGCGAATCGTGAGCCGACTGCAATGCCGAGCGTGCCTCTGTAAGCTCTGAAAAAGATGCTTTACCTTTGAGCGTCTCTTTTGCCGTAGAAAGCGCAGAGGTAAAAGCTTTTTCGCTTTCACTTGTGTAGGGTGAAAGGTCGGTGTCGGAATAAAGATCAATGTGCTTTTCAAGTTCGGTTGCCGCCGATTCGGTTTTCTTTATATACTCTGTCAGCTCGGCGGGGAAATCCGTTTCAATCACGCTGTATCCTATAGAAATAAGGTTGTCCCAGCCCGTTTCGTTGTCGGCTCGTTTTCCGCATCTGCCGTTCACCATCGAAACCATTGCTCTCCTGTTTCCCGTAAATCTTTTCATGAGGAAATTATCGTAGAGAACACCGTTGCCGTTTGTGCTGCCCATTTCTATTGTATAAATATTGTTTGCAAAACATTCTTTGACCGCCGATGTGGCAAGGAAAATGATATTTCCCTGATAGCTGCCCGTTACGGTTACACCGTCAAGCTCCCTTGTCAGTTCGACTATACGCTTGCTTTTCGCGTCTATTCGGAACACCGTCTCACTGAGCTTTCCGAGAGCCTTAACATAATCATAAACCGAATTGAAATCACTCTCGCTGACATTGAGCATAATTGCGGTTCTGCCGTCTGCTGTTTCATAAATCTCTTTAAGCTCCGGAATACGGCAATCCGTTTTTTTCTTGTCTGTTCCGCCGTTTTCCTCCCTGAGATAAAGCTCCTTAAGCTGAGCGAGAGTAAATGACGATACCTTTCCCGAAACCGAGTTACCCTCACCGTCAACGGCTGTTCTGTCAACAGTCTCATCAGCCATAAGCACAGGCTTTCCGTCCGATGTCAGGCGAACATCAACGGAAACGGCATCATATTCGGCGGCGGCATTGACCGCCTCAGCCGAATTCTCGGGGAAGCTGTGCCAATCGCCCCTGTGAGCGATGCAAATTATGCTTCCTTTGCCATCGTAAATGTCACCGACAACATCCGAGGCATTCGCCGCAGAAGCCGAGAAAGCACAAAATGCGGCAAGAAGCGTCAAAATAAGAACTATAATCGCTATTTTTTTACCAAATTTTACCATGTTTGACCTCAAATCTATTCATTTATATAATTATATCACAAATTTTTTAAAAAATAAAGAGAAAAATTTTATAATTTTTAGCAAACAAATGTTTGCTTTTTCCGAACAAATGTGTTATAATACTTTTGTAATAAGTTTGAAAGTAGGTTGAGCATATGTCTATTAACGAAACTCAGCGTAAAATATATGAATTTCTTGTTCAGCGAAGTGTTGACGGCATACCGCCCTCGGTCCGTGAGATAGGAGCGGCAGTCGGTCTGAGATCCACCTCGTCCGTGCAATCCAATCTTGACGCTCTTGAAGAGGCAGGCTATATTCAGCGCGATCCCCTTTTGAAGCGATCGATCAGAATTATGGGTCAGGCGGAAAATGTTACTCAGGTGCCGATTCTCGGTACAGTTACCGCAGGTGCGCCGATACTCGCCGTTGAGGAGATAGAGGGATATTTCCCGTACACAGGCACCGCAACCAGAGACAAGCCGCTTTTCGGTCTGCATATTCGCGGTGAAAGTATGATAAACGCAGGAATTCTTGACGGAGACCTCGTAATTGTCGAAAAGACTCCGTTCGCGCGCAACGGTGAGATCGTAATTGCCCTCATTGACGATGAAGCGACCTGCAAAACATTCTATAAGGAGAACGGTCACTATCGCTTGCAGCCCGAAAATGATACCTACGAGCCGATCATTGTCGATGAATGTGAGATCCTCGGCAAGGTTGTTGCGGTTATGAGATACTATTGATATTTTCGCTTACAAATAATTGATAGAAAAAATAAAGCCCGCCGTTTGGCGGGTTTAAATTTATATAGAGAACACTCCCGATACCCAGAGTGCAAGGAATGCATATACAACTGCAATGATAATGAAGAAGTAGTACAAAATTGAGGTCAGCGCGTATTTTGCCTTGTCTGCGGTTCCGCTTTCCTCATCGGCATAGCCGAAGCGCTCCACACTTGTACGCTGTGCCGCCATGATGATCGTGAAAAGCAAAATCGCCGAATAAATCACGCTTATCCAGATATTGAACTTTACATTGTTGGTATGGCAAAGGGAGCCTACAGCCGCAATAACGGCAGATGCCAAAAACCAAATGAACTTTTCAATTTTTTTAACAGGCTTCTGAGCCTTCTCGTTTTTTTCGGTCTTTTCTTTTTCCGCAACCATATTATCCCTCAGTTCTTCTTCATCAATAGAATTATCATAACATATGTAAAATTGAAATTCAAGAAAAATATTACAGATATTTAGATTGAGGTTGAAAAATCGGAAACAATGAAGTAAAATATAACGGTAAATTGATTTTAAAAGGGATTTCTATGAAACGCAAAACTTCAACCAAAAGACTGACCGCGTTATCGGCAAGGCGGCGGCGATGCTTCTCGAAAAACACGGTGTATCCGAAATCTATGCAAGGGTAACAAGCGAATATGCCGTTGCATATCTTAGTGATAAAAAGACAGTTTTGACATATGATAAAAAGGTAGACCACATTATTAACCGCGCAGGAACGGACATGTGTCCGATGGAAAAGGCGGTGCTTGACGTCAACAACGCCGATGAGGGCGAAAAATTGATAAGAGATAAAATAAAATCAATGATGAAAGGATGATTTATTATGCCGATGATCTCAACAAAAACAAACGTTACAATTTCTCCCGAGCAGGAGCTTACGCTTAAGTCCAAGCTCGGCGAAGCAATTTCAATTCTCTCGGGCAAGAGTGAGCACTGGCTCATGCTCAGCTTTGAGGACAAATGTCACCTCTATTTTCAGGGCGACAATTCAAAGCCGCTCGCATACGTCGAGGTCAAGGTTTTCGGAAGAATAGATTATTCCCAATCCAACAAGCTGACCGCAAAAATCTGCGAAATTTTCGGCGAGGTTCTCAATATCGACGCTTCAAACGTATATATCAAGTATGAAGAGGTCGAAATGTGGGGCTGGAACGGCGGCAATTTCTAAAAAGATATTGATTTGTTTTATTTTTGTGATATAATGACACATGAAAAATGCGTTTATCGGGAGGAGTAACCCGAAACGGACACAGCAGAGAATGAGGCGCAACGGTGAAAGCCTCTTGTGAACGTTCGGACGAAATGCACCCGCCAGCACACAGAGGGAACTCATAGTATCTCTGTGCGGACGTCCCCGTTACAGGACCGAAAGTTATAAGTCGGAGTGGAACCGCGGAAAAACCGCCTCTGTCGCATTATGTGCGGCGGAGGCTTTCTTTTTCGGCTCCGATCTGTTGAGTAACTGCTGATTGCGGTTACTTGAAAGGAGACTTTTTATTGTTTGAAAGAATTAAAGAGGATATAAAGTGTTTCCGTGAACGTGACCCTGCGGCAACCTCGGCACTTGAGGTCATACTGCTTTACCCCGGATACAAGGCGATACGAAGTCACAGGAAGGCTCACTGGTTTTATAATCACAACATGTTTTTTATCGCGAGAATGATCTCTCAGCACTGTGTGCGTAAAACGGGAATTGAGATTCACCCCGGCGCACAGATCGGCAGAAGATTTTTCATAGACCACGGCACGGGAACGGTTATCGGCGAAACGACGGTTATCGGCGATGACGTTACGGTTTATCAGGGCGTGACACTCGGCGGTACGGGTAAGGATATCGGCAAGAGACACCCGACTATCGGCAACAACGTGCTGATCGGCGCAGGCGCAAAGGTGCTCGGGCCCGTGACGGTCGGCGACAATACGAACATTGCCGCAGGCGCGGTCGTTCTCGATAAAATACCGAAGAATTCAACGGCGGTCGGCGTTCCCGCAAGGGTCGTTCGCAGGAACGGCGAAAGGGTTCAGGATCTCGACCAGATTCACATTCCCGACCCCGTATCTCAGGAGCTTTGCAGATTGCAGAGCGAAATTGAAAAGCTTAAAAAGAAATTGGAGGACAAATAAATGAAGATTTTTAACACTCTCACAAGAAGCAAGGAAGAGCTTAAAACGATTGAGGAGGGCAAGGTAAAAATCTATGCCTGCGGCCCGACCGTTTACAACTTCATCCATATCGGCAACGCAAGACCGCTTTGCGTTTTTGACGTTCTTCGCCGCTTCCTTGAGTATATCGGCTACGATGTAAGATTCGTTCAGAATTTTACGGATATTGACGATAAAATAATTAAGCGCGCAAACGAAGAGGGCTTGACCTATAAGGAGGTCAGCGAGAAATATATCGAGGAATTCTGGAAGGACGTTAAGGGCATGAATGTCCGCGAAGCAACGGTTCATCCGAAAGCCACGGAAAATATTGACGAGATCATCGACATTGTTTCGACGCTTATCGACAAGGGCTATGCCTATGCCGTTGACGGCGACGTATATTTCAGTCCCTCCAAGTTCAAGGAGTACGGTAAGCTTTCGCATCAGCCGCTTGAGGATCTTGAAGCAGGCGCAAGAATCATGGTCGGCGAGGTCAAGAAAGAGCCGATGGACTTTGCACTTTGGAAGAGCGCAAAGCCGGGCGAGCCTTACTGGGAGTCGCCGTGGGGTCACGGCAGACCGGGCTGGCATATTGAGTGCTCGGCAATGGTAAGACGTTACCTCGGCAAGACGATTGATATTCACTGCGGCGGACAGGATCTTATCTTCCCGCACCATGAGAACGAAATCGCACAGAGCGAGTGCTGCAACGGTGTTCCGTTTGCTCACTATTGGATGCACAACGGCTATATCAACGTTGATAATGTTAAAATGTCAAAGTCGCTCGGCAATTTCTTCACTGTAAGGGACGTTGCCGAAAAATACGGCTACGAGCCGATTCGTTTCCTTATGATTTCCTCGCACTACAGAAGCCCCATCAACTACAGCACCGATATCATTGAGCAGTGCAAGGCTTCGCTTGTTCGTCTTTACAATTGCCGCGACGGTCTTGATTTTGCGCTGGAAAAGGCAGAGGACGGAGCAGTAAGCGACGAGCTTCTCGCAATGTTTGACAAGCGCCGTCAGCAGTTCATTGACGCAATGAGCGACGACCTCAACACAGCCGACGCTATCGCCGCTTTGTTTGAGCTTGTCCGCGACATTAACTCCAACGTCATTGCCGCAAATGCAAACAAGGGCTCCGTTGAGGAAGCAATAAAGGTATTCGACGAGCTCGCAGGAGTTCTCGGCCTTGTTTATGACCGCAAAAAGGAAAGCCTTGACGATGAAATTGAAGCTCTTATCGAACAGAGAACACAGGCTCGTAAGGACAGAAATTGGGCTGAGGCAGACCGTATCCGTGACGAGCTGAAAGCCAAGGGCATCGTCCTTGAGGATACAGCCCAGGGCGTAAAGTGGCACAGAGAATAATATGGAAATTCGCAACAAAAGCAGTTTTGATCTTTTGATTGAATATAACGGTTCAAAGCATAAGCTGAACCGTTCGGACAAAATTGAACTCAAAAGCTCGGGCGGAAATGCTGATATCCGTGTTTTTGTTTGCCGCAAGCCAAAGGTAAAATTCAGCTTTTTCCCGTCTGTAAAAGCGACAAGCTTTCTTGAGGATCATGCCGAATTGATTTTACCGTTTAACCTGTCACTTTCGGTTAAAAATGACGGTGAGATTATTGAATTGGTTGATTGCTCGTGTAAATGCGATTGCCCGATAAAGCTTGTGACCGTGATACCGAACGATTACGCATATGTCGAAAAAGCCGAGTTCTTTGCTCAGAGCTATTCAAAGATGAAAAGGAAGCTCTTGCTGATTGAAATTTTGCTGATTTTCCTTCAGCCGCTTTGGATTTTCGGTTGTATTCTGGGCTTGGCAATCAAAGATACCCGTATCTTTGCATTCTCGCTGGTATGCCTCATATTTTCGGTTATTGAGTCCGTCAAGCTCGTTCGTTCTGTCAACGGCTGTACTGAACCCGAGATGATAAACAATCTGAAAAAGCGAGCCGAACTCATAGAAATGTCAAAGGATAAGGACAATTTCTCTCAAAAGCTGCTTCAAGAGATTTTCAAAAGAATATAAAACAAGACCCGAGAAGTGTTTGATGTTTCTCGGGTCCGATTTTTATTTTTGGGTGGGCTTCACATTGATATTCGGGTCGATGTCGCCCTCGATTTTTCCGTTTTGTTCCTCAAATTGCTTGATGTTCTCACGAATAAGAACAAGGATATGGCTGTTCACCGAACGGCCTTCGTAGTCGGCGACATAGCCTATCTTGCGAAGCATTTCCTCCTCAATCCTTATTGAAACACTCTTAACCGCCATAGCTTCACCTGCTCACACATCAATGACTGTGTATCTGTGCTTTGAATAAGGCAGAAGCTTTTCAAGGATATCCTTTGTTTTCAGCTTCATATAACCCGTTGTTGTGCCGTCGGAGCAGCCGTACCATTCGTCCTCGCATACAGCCTTGTCAAAAACAACATGAACATCCTCAGCCTCGGGACGAAGAACGCCGAAAATTGTCGTTGCGCCGACCTTTGTTCCGATTATCTCATCAAGCATCTCCGCCGATGCGAATGACACTCTCGAAATGCCGAGAGCCGAGCTGAAATCCTTTGTCACAAAAGGCTTGTCCCCTGCCGTTACAAAAAGATAAAAATTCGTTTTCTGACGGTTACAAAGGAAAAGCGTCTTAACGGTTTTCATGTCGAGCGCCTTGTCGATCTCGATGCAGTCCTCCATTGTCACGGCTTCGTCATTCTCAACGCGACTGAAGGGAATATTGTTTTCGTCAAGAAACTTATATGTCATTTCCTGCAAGGGTGTTTTGTATTCCTTAGGCAGGTCTGTCATCGGTTTGCTTACATGTATCATTTTAAATCACCTTTTCTTTTGTTCTGCCGATTATTATATCACAATAATTATTTTTTGCAAAGAAAAATCCGCCTGTTCGGGAAAAATCCAAAACAGACGGATCCTTTTTATTTTCAGTTCTGCGGATCAGTGTCAAATGAGTATATAGCTTCCATTCTTCTAAGATTCTCATAGAACTGAGAATGAGCGGCAGCCATATAAGCGTTTACCCAGAATGTGCCGATTCCGAGACAGCATGCTCCGACAAAAAGCCAACCGATAAAGCTGAGGTCAAGCACAAAAAGCTCCCACTTGTGACCCTGCATCATTCGCTGACTTTCATCAATACACTGCTTCCAATCATAGTCGGGATGATCAACCTTGATATACACCGCCATTGAATAGCTGTATGACTTAATGATACCCGGAATGATAAAAAGCAGGCTCCACAAAACGGTAAAAATCATCGTCATAAGTCCGATAAGGAACGTGTTCGAAAAATCGTCTTTGAAGCCGTTAAAAATATCACCGATATCCATTTTTTCACCCGTGCGGGTCTGCTTGAGAAACATTGATGCAACACCGTATGCAATCGGTCCCATAACCAAAAGTGATGCAACCTGACCGGCTACGGGAATTGCGTTAACAAAATATGAAATAGCCGTCTGAATCGTAATCACACCAACGGCGATAAGCCACGTATTGCCGAAAATCTGATTCCCGAGCTGTGCTTTTGCCATTGCCTTCATCTGTTGTCTTGTCATAGTTTTCTTTCCTCCTTTTACGACAATTTTCTTGTCGCTCACCCTTATTATAACATAATTATTTTACTAATCAATATTTACGGTAAATTTTACAGATTATTCATTTTGTACGGCAATTTTTAAATGCAATACCGCATAATTAGGGTGGTGCCTTAGTCTTTTTCTTCACCGTCCTCTTTTTTCCTGTATGCAATGTACTCATAGGTCGAATTTTCATCAGCGCGCGCTTTCATTGCATTGTAGCACTGATCTCTCAGCGCCTTTTTTCTTTCCGCCATCGGAAGGCTTTCATCGGGATAAAACGGTCCGTCGATAAAGGTCACGGTTTTCGGGAAGCTGCCGATTTTCCTTTTCTGATAGCAGGTCGTCATTGCAAAAACAGGTGTGCCCGTATGGGCGGGATAGCTGAACGAAGCGTCGCTGAACGGGCGAATACCCGTGAAATACGGCCACATGTGCGCCTCGGGATAAATCGTAATAAGGTTTCTTTGGCGTATGCGCGTCTTAACGCACTTGACCATTTCCTTTTTCTGCTTTATCGTCGAGCCGAGCGGAATTGCGCCGAGCATTTCAACGATATTGTTAAGTCCGGGAACCGACATCGTATCGGGACCGACCACGATATATCCCCTGCGGAAGTGCCTCAGCAGATTCGGCAGGAAAGCGTCGAGAATGAAATTGGTATGGTTTGCGTAAACATATGCTCCTGAAATGCCCACCTTTAAAACAGCCTTCTTGTTCTTAAAGCGGTGAAGCGGCACAATTTTTGTATACAGCCACGCGAGCGGCTGACCTATGATCCTGTAGAGAATGAACGAGAAAAGCCGCCACAGCGGACCTCTGTGGATATAGCGGTAATTTTCGCGTAGGGGCTTTATTTCAATGCCCATTTTTGCAAAATCGTCGGTCAATTCGTTTTCGTAATATATTGTCTTTCGGGGTATATTCTTTTTATTTTTTGACATAAATTGAATTCCCTTCTTAGGTATTTTAAAAGAAAAGGTATGATACAATCAACCATTTTAATTATATCATACCTATATTTTGTGTCAATAATTCACTTTGTTACGATTTGCTTACCTTGTCCAAAATTTTCTGTCCAAAGAGCGGTATTGAATTGCCTCTGCGATGTGCGTCGCTTCAATTACAGGCGAATTGTCGAGGTCCGCAACCGTTCTTGCAACCCTGAGAATTTTATCGTAAGCGCGAGCCGAAAGTCCGAGCCTGTCAAAGGCAACCTGAAGCATTTTCATTGCCGCATCGCTTGCCTTGCAGAATTCGCGTGTCATTGCCGCATTCATCTGTGCGTTGCAGTTTGCCGAGGTTCCGCTCAGACGGTTCTGCTGAATTTTTCTCGCCGCTTCAACTCGCTTTTTGATCTCCGAGGACGGCTCTCCCCTATGCTCATCTGCAAGCTTTTCAAAATCAACGGGCGGCACCTCGATATGTATATCAATTCGGTCAAGCAGCGGTCCGCTTATCTTAGAAAGATACTTCGCCGCCGCACCGTCACGACAGGTACATTTCCTCGTCGGGTGTCCGTAATAGCCGCACGGGCAGGGGTTCATTGCGCAGACAAGCATAATTGAGCAAGGATAAGTTGAGGTTCCCGACGCTCTTGAAATTGTGATTTTTCCGTCCTCAAGCGGCTGTCGCATCATCTCCATCGCCTGACGGGAAAATTCGGGTAATTCATCGAGAAACAGAACACCGTTGTGTGCGAGCGAGATCTCACCCGGCTTCGGGATCGCACCGCCGCCCGCAAGTCCGATTGACGAAACGGTATGATGCGGAGCGCGGAACGGGCGCTGAGTTATAAGGCTTGAATTATTTTTCAACGCACCCGATATTGAATATATCTTCGTCGTTTCAAGGCTTTCCTCAAAGGTCATTGACGGCAAAATTGACGGAATTCTTTTAGCAAGCATGCTTTTGCCCGAGCCCGGGCTTCCAATCATCAGCGTATTGTGTCCGCCTGCCGCCGCGACCTCCAAAGCACGCTTGGCTTCAAACTGACCTTTGACGTCGGCAAAATCGGGCATATAATCAAAGGCTTCGGCACCGTCCGTTTTCATCGGCTCGGCAGTCTCGATCGGCTTTGTTCCTCTCAGATGGTCAAGCACGGCAAAAACATCGGCGACGGGATATATCTCTGCTCCCTCGACAACAGCCGCCTCATTCGCATTTTCGGAGGGAACAAAGAATTTTTTGAATCCGCTCTGGCACGCTCCGATAACCATTGGCAGAACTCCATTGACCCTGCGCACCTTACCGTCAAGCGAAAGCTCGCCGAGGAAGATATATCCGTCCGTGTCGGCTCTTAACTGCTCCGAAGCCATAAGCAAGGCAACAAACATTGCAAGGTCATAGAGAGGGCCTTCCTTTCGGCGGTCGGCAGGGGCAAGGTTGACGGTAATACGGCTGACCGGGAAATCAAAGCCGCTGTTCTTTATTGCAGAATGAACACGGTTACGTGATTCGCTGACAGCGGAATCGGGCAGACCTACCACATCAAAACGCGGCAAGCCCGAGGATATATCAGCCTCAACGCTGACAGGGAAAACCTCCATGCCGAAAATACCCATGCTGTTGACCTTTGCAAACATTTTTTCATCCTCTTTCGTTAGATTTTTTCGAATGCGGCTTGTGATTTTATCCCCACCACCGCAGGCGGTCCCCCTCCCCTTACCATAAGGGGAGGCTGATAGTCGCTTTTTTCTTACTCATCCGTCATCTTAAAAAGCTCATTCGGCGTGCAGTTGAAAATTTGGCAGAGTGCATCAATATTTTCATACTGAATCGACTTGGTTTCGTTGTTTATCATGCGGCTGAAGTTCTGATAGCTCATGCCAAGCTGCTTATAGAGCCAGTATTTTGTTTTGCCGTTCTTTTCAAGTAAGCTCAAAACATCTAACTTTATCATAAGATATCTCTCCATAATATACTTTCTGATGAGATGATATTATATTTTTCCTTACGATATATAGACTAATGCATTAGATAGTTGTCCTTATTTACCGTTTTAAAAGCTCGAACAAAAAAATACAACCGAATTTATGTAACTTTTTCCTGTATTTCTCTTTATTTTTCTTTAAACATCAGTTATAATAAACTAAATATAGATTAAAAGGAGTATATTACTATGCTTAAAAACATACCTTCAATACTTTCACCCGAGCTTCTTAAAATTCTCATGGAAATGGGTCACGGCGACTACATCGTAATCGGCGACGGCAATTTCCCCGCCGTTACAAATGCTCAGCGTCTTGTCCGCCTTGACGGTCACGGTGTTCCCGAAATTCTCGACGCTATTCTCAAGCTCATGCCGCTTGACACATATGTTGACGCTCCCGTTTCTCTCATGGATAACGGCGATCCCGACAACCGTCCCGAAATCTGGGCTACATACAAAGAGATCGTCGAGAAGAATGAGGGCGACAAGAACATCGGCCTTATCGAGCGTTTTGACTTCTACGACAAGGCAAAGAATGCTTTTGCAATCGTTGCAACAGGTGAAACAGCAATTTACGCTAATATTATTCTCCAAAAGGGTGTTGTAATAAATGACTAAAAGAGTTTTAGCCTTTGACTTCGGCGCATCAAGCGGCAGAGCGATAATCGGTTGCTTCGACGGCGACAAAATCACACTTGAAGAAGTACACCGTTTTTCAAATGACCCTGTAAGCGTCGGCGGTACGGTATATTGGGATGTTCTGCGCCTTTTTTATGAGATCAAGCAGGGCATTATCAAGGCAAAAATCGCAGGCGGCTTTGATTCGATCGGAATTGACACATGGGGCGTCGACTTCGGACTTATCGACTCCGAGGGCAAGCTGATGGAAAATCCCGTTCACTACCGTGATGCAAGAACCGTCGGACTTGTTGATGAAGCCTTCAAGACTATGCCGAAAGAAAAACTTTACGGCATTACAGGAATTCAGTTCATGGAGCTGAACACCCTTTTTCAGCTTATTGCTCTGAAAAAATACAGACCGTGGATGCTTGAGCGTGCGGATAAAATGCTCTTTATGCCCGACCTTTTCGGCTATATGCTCACGGGCAAAATGTGCGCCGAATACTCGATAGCCTCCACATCACAGCTCATTGACCTTGACAAGAGAACGTGGTCAAAAGAGATTCTTGACGCTTTCGGAATCAAGGAATCTATCTTTGCCCCGCTCGTTCAGCCGGGTACGGTTCTCGGCGAGCTTTCAAAGGAAATCTGCGAGGAATGCGGCGTTAATCCCGTTCCCGTCATTTCCGTCTGCGGTCACGACACTCAGTCGGCTATCACCTCCGTTCCGTGCGAGGACGGCGATTTTGCTTTCCTCTCGAGCGGTACATGGTCGCTCTTCGGCACAGAGCTGGACAAGCCGATAGTCAATGAGACCTCAATGAACATAAATATCACGAACGAGGGCGGCTTCGACGGTTCGACAGGCTTTCTCAAGAACATAATCGGACTTTGGCTCATTCAGGAGAGCCGCCGTCAATGGAAAAGAGAGGGCAAGGAATATTCCTATGCCGATCTTGAGAAGCTTGCGCTTGCCGCAGATCCGTTCAAGTGCTTCATTGACCCCGACGCTCCCGAGTTTGTTCCTCACGGCAACATTCCCGAGCGTGTGCGTGAATTCTGCCGCAAGACGGGTCAGTATGTTCCCGAAACGGTCGGCGAGATCATGCGCTGTATCTACGAAAGCCTTGCAATGAAATACAGGCTGACATTTGAAAAGCTCCGCGAATGTACGGAGCGTGACTACCCTGTTATCCACGTTATCGGCGGCGGAACAAAAGACGGCTTGCTTTGTCAGATGACGGCGAACTCCTGCGACCGCACGGTTAAAGCAGGTCCGATCGAAGCCACCGTTATGGGCAACGTTGCCGTTCAGCTCATGTCCGACGGTTCTGTTAAAAATATCGGACAGGCAAGAAAAATCGTTGCCGACTCCTCCGAGCTTAAAACCTTTGAGCCGAAGGACACGGACAAGTGGGCAGGGGCTTATGAGGATTTTCTCAAGGTAATTTAACAGAACTGCAAGTACGGGACTATAAGGGTGATTGAATATGACCGAAAAGGATAAAAAATCAATTGTTTCCGCGCTTAAAGTTCTTGCAATATCGGTCTTTTGTGTTGCTTGCATCGGAATATATTTGTTGTTTTGTTTTCTGTTGGCAGCCGATTCGTTAAACTACGGCGAGTACGGATATATCGGCAAGATTATTCTTGCCACCGTTCTTGTTGCATCTGCCGCTTTGCTTGCACTTGCACTGTTCGGCAAAACAGGCAAAGTCAAAAGAGTAATTGCATTGATAGCCTGCGCCGTACTTATCGCTTCGTTTTTCCCTCTCTTGGATGTAACCGATAAGCTGTGTGCAAAGCCTTACACGAAATTTTCGCCCGAAAATTGGAACAGAACAGCTCAAATACATCCGAATCTTTTACAATACATGGTACCCGACCTTGAAGAAAAATATAATTTTGTCGGCATGGATATTTCAGAGGTTGATAAATTGCTTGATTTGAAAAACTGGGGACCGTCAAATTACGGACGGGAATACTATCACCGAATCGGAGGGGCTTATAAATTTCTTGTTATCAGCTATGACAAAAACGGCAAGGTCACAAAATTTTATACTACTGACGATATAGGGGTGGGATAAAAATGAAAAACAAAGGCTTGAAAATTGCTCTTAAAATTCTCTTAGCTCTTTTGGTTGCAGGAATACTATTTGGTATTTATTTCATAACAAGACTTTCCTTTATCGGACCTGCGATAAGCTCAGGGAAATACAGTCATCTCGGTGAAAACCTTACTTCGATTATTCTTATTGCAGCGTATCTTTGCGCTTGCATTACAATTTTCTTTAAAAAGAAAAGGCTTGTCAGCGGAATAGTTTCTTTTATCCTTATAATAAGTGTTATTCCTGCTCTCGGCGTAGCTAACACCGTTGTTGCTGCCAAGGAGTATCAGACCTTTAATCAGGAAATCTGGAACGACCCCGAATATTATAACTGCCGTCAATACATGATCGACGATATTACCAATAAAAACAATTTTGTCGGAATGGACATTAGAGAGGTCAAAGACATTCTCGGATTTGATTGCTATGAACTGTTTGAAAGTAACACTTTCTATTATGAAGTCGGCCAGGAATTCCCCGGATATAAAAAACTCGTAATCACTTATGACGATAACGGCAAGGTTACCTCGGCTGTGGTTCAAGGGTAGGAGAGTTGATTTTATGAGAAAATCAAAAAAGAAACTTTTTATTCCCGTTTTAGTAATTGTTCTTTTAGCAGTATCGGCATGCGGTTTCCTTGTATATTGGGATAATCACGGAATTATAACAAAGGTTGATTCAATCGAAGAAGTTGCCGAATACGGAGCAACGGACTTTTTCCCAACTGATTACCAGAATTATAAAAATGTTCACTTTGTGAAAAACAACAGGCGGCAATTGATATTTGAATCCGAGTCGGTCACTATGAAAATCACAGATCCCGAAAAATTTGAATCTATGAAAGCCTCCATTGTTGACAAATACGGAGAAAACGACTTTTTCGGCAATGAACCGTTTGAATACAAATCAAAGGTGTTCAGAGCAGTTACAGACGGCAAGCTCGGCTATCCGAAGCAAATCGGCTTTATCGGTATTTCAGAAAGTGAAAAGACAATTTATTATCTTTGGTTTTACGATTTTGACCTTGATTCGATAGGCGACATGGAAACTTTTGTTGTTGAAAACTTTAAACAAACGATTTAAGTTGAAAAAATTTAAAAGGGAGATCAAAGGAGAATATTGTATGGAAGAGAAAGAAATGACTAATAAAAAGCCACGCAGAAGAACCATACTAAAAGTTATAAGTCTTATAATTTTTCTTATTGCGGTAGCTTTCCTTACTCTTTATGGATGGTTCAGATACACCTGCGGCTATGAAGCACTCTACTATGGAAAATATTCCGCTTGGGGCATATATCCTCCGATCATCGGACTTATTGCGTCAATCGTGCTTTTTATCGTCGCCGTATTCGGCAAAAAGGGCAGAAAAATCTGCGGGATAATTTGTGCAGCAATTATTGTGCTGACCTTTCCTTACATTGACTGCCTTGACTATTTACTTTCTAAACCGTATAAAACTTTCAGCACATCGACATGGAATGTCGATTATCATTTCCGTCATTATATGATTGATGATTTTGAGAAAAAATATGATTTGGTCGGCATGGATATTGAAGATGTTAAAAAGCTTCTTTCCGAACCTGACCAGACATATACCCAAAAGGATGGGTACCTTTGCTATTTTATCGGCAACGAAGGTTTATGGCGCAAAACGTATGAGGTTTATTATGACAATAAAGGCAAGGTTACAAGTACAAAAATCAGCGTGAGTTAATAAAGTTAAAAATCTGCTTGCAGATTTATATAAAAAATAATTCAACGAAAGGATGAATTTTATATGGCAGAAAACAGATATCTGGGCGAATACCCCGTAATCGGTATCCGTCCTATCATCGACGCAAGACGCGGACCTCTTAAGGTCAGAGAGTCTCTTGAGGAGCAGACAATGGGCATGGCTAAGGCGGCCAAGAAGCTCTTTGAGGAGAACCTCAAGTATTCAAACGGCGAGCCCGTTAAGGTCGTTATCTCCGACACAACTATCGGTCGTGTTGCCGAGACGGCAGCCTGCGCCGAGCAGTTCAAGAAAGAGGGCGTTGCCATTACTCTTTCCGTAACTCCCTGCTGGTGCTACGGTTCCGAGACAATGGACATGGATCCCAACACAATCAAGGGCGTTTGGGGCTTCAACGCAACAGAGCGTCCGGGCGCAGTTTACCTTGCATCCGTTCTTGCAGCTCATGCTCAGAAGGGTCTCCCCGCTTTCGGCATCTACGGCAGAGAGGTTCAGGAGGCTGACGATTCCGAGAATATCACAGAAGATGTTAAGGAAAAGCTTCTTCGCTTTGCACGTGCCGCTGTTGCAGTTGCGACAATGAAGGGCAAGTCATATCTTCAGATCGGTTCGATCTGCATGGGTATCGCAGGTTCTTCAATCGACCCCGATTTCATCGAGGAATATCTCGGCATGAGAGTTGAGTCCGTTGACGAGGTTGAAATCCTCCGCCGAATGGAAGAAAACATCTATGACGAGGAAGAATACAAGAAGGCTTACAAGTGGACTAAGGAGCATTGCCCCGAGGGATTTGATAAGAACCCCGACTTCGTAAGAAAATCGGACGAGCAGAAGGAAAAGGATTGGGAGTTCACAGTCAAAATGATGTGCATCATCAAGGATCTCATGAACGGCAACAAGAACCTTCCCGAGGGCAGAGAGGAAGAGATGGCAGGTCACAATGCTATTGCCGCAGGCTTCCAGGGTCAGCGTCAGTGGACAGACCATTGGCCGAACGCAGACTTTGCCGAGGCACTTCTCAACACCTCCTTTGACTGGGACGGCGTAAGAGAGCCTTATATCCTTGCAACAGAGAATGACGTTCTCAACGGTATTTCGATGCTCTTTGAGAAGCTCCTCACAAACCAGCCGTCAATGTTCTCCGACGTTCGTACTCACTGGAGTGCAGAATCCGTTAAGAGAGTTACAGGCTATGAGCTTGAGGGTCACGCAAAAGAGGCAGGCGGATTTCTCCACCTCATCAACTCCGGCGCATCATGTCTTGACGCTTGCGGCGAGCTGAAGAACGACAAGGGCGAAGCTTGCATGAAGCCTTGGTATGACGTAACCGACGAGGACGTTGACAAGATGCTCAAGGCCACAACATGGAACGCAGCCGATAACGGTTACTTCCGTGGCGGCGGATATTCCTCACGCTTCGTTACGAAGAACGAGATGCCCGCAACAATGATCCGTATCAACCTTGTTAAGGGCATCGGACCGACAATTCAGATCTGTGAGGGTTATTATGTCGGACTTCCCGAGGACGTAACAGACGCTCTCTGGAAGAGAACAGACTACACATGGCCCTGCACATGGTTCACTCCGATCTGCAACGGCAAGGGTGCTTTCAAGTCGGCTTACGACCTCATGAACAACTGGGGCGCAAACCACGGCGCATCTACATACGGCCATATCGGTGCAGACCTCATCACAATGTGTTCAATGCTTCGTATTCCCGTTTCTCTTCACAACGTTCCCGAGGAGAAGATCTTCCGTCCGGCAAACTGGAACTATTTCGGTATGGACAAAGAGGGTCAGGACTACCGTGCATGCCAGGTTTACGGCCCGATGTACAAATAATTGCAAATTTTCAAAGACTGCGTCACTCGGCGCAGTCTTTTTTGTTGAAAAAAATATTGATAAATGATATAATAATTGAAAGGGGTGAGTTTTCATGCGTCCTTTAACGGAAATTTTTATTGAGGAATATTGGGAAATTGCTTTTCGCCGTTATTCAGCCGATGACACGGTTGTAGATGCTGATAGAAAGTCGTATGCTTTTGATGAATTGAAAGCGACAAAACGCTATTGGTATGCCGATCCGTTTCTTTTTGAAAAAGATAACAAAACATATCTTTTTGTCGAAATGTTCGATAATGTGACAGAAAAAGGCGTGATAGGTTGCTCAGAATTTATTGACGGTAAATTCACTCAGCCTCAAATCGTTTTGGAAGAAAATTTTCATCTCTCATATCCGTATGTTTTTGAGGAAAACGGCATCGTCTATATGATGCCTGAAACCCGTGACGACGGATGCATTCAGCTCTATCGTGCCGAAAAATTTCCAACCGAATGGGTAAAGGACAGGGTGATTGTCAAAATAAAAGATGCTGTCGATACCGTTATCAACGATGAGAGCATTATCACGTCAGTCATTACCTCCCCTGCAGAAATGAAAACTCAGCTTGAAATATACAATATAAAAACAGGTGAGCCGAGTTTTAAAAATCCCGTCAAGTCTGCCGACCAAATTTCAAGAGGTGCAGGACGAATAATCGACCACAATGGCATGCGCCTGCGCCCTGCACAGAACTGCACAAACGCAAATTACGGCGCAGGACTTATCTTTTACGAAATAAATAAATCGGAAAGCGGCTACAGCGAAAAAAAATATTCCGAGCTTTTTCCGTCGCAAATTGCAAGCGGTAACAATACTGTTCTCGGCGTTCACACCTATGCGAGAACGAATGAAATAGAGATCGTTGACGTAAAGAAAAAAAGATTTAATTTTAAAAGAATTTATTGGATAATACTAAAAAAATTAAAATGATTTTGTAATGAGGGTGAAAGCATGAAGTCGGTTCTGTTTTTCATTGAGGCTTTAAGTAGCGGCGGTGCAGAAACCGTCTTTAACAATCTGATTAAATATATTGATAAAACAAAATATGACATTACTGTTGTTACCGAACGGGATAAGGAGCTTTTCACTGACGAAATCCAGTCCCAAGTAAAATTCAAGAGCTTTGTTAAAGCTGAAAGATCAAGGGCTCGTGATATTTTCAATAAAGCGGTAATTAAAAGCTCGCTTAAAGCTCCCGAAAAATTGATCAGAGATTTTTATATAGGCGGCAAATATGATATAGAGGTTGCTTTTTGTGAAGGATATTCAACTAAGATCATAGGAAACGCCGACAAAAGAAATTGCAAAAAAATCGCATGGGTGCATACCGACGTTATAAACAATCCATGGAGCGAAAGCGTTTTTGGAGATGCCGAAAGAGAAAAAGAGTGTTATACTAAATTTGACAAGATTGTCTGCGTTTCCGAAACCATCAGACAATCCTTTATAAAAAAATACGGATTTGCAGACAAGACTACAGTCGTTCCCAATATCATTGATACAGAAAAAATAATCCTGCTCAGTCAAGAAGCTTGCGATACGCCGACTGAGCGTCCGTATTTTACTACCGCAGGCAGATTTGAATTTGTCAAAGGATATGAACGTCTGATCAACATTTTTTCAAAATTAAAACGTGAGGGCTATTCTTTTTGCCTCGATATGATGGGTGAAGGAAGTTTGGAAACAACTCTCAAGAAAAAAATAGCCGCAGAGAAGCTTTCCGATGAAATCAAAATTATCGGCTTTCAAAACAATCCTTGTAAATATATTGCTAAATCAGATGCATTTATATGCTCGTCATATGCCGAAGGATACAGCACGGTTGTTGCCGAATCTGTAATAATGAACATCCCTGTTATCACAACGCTTTGCTCAGGAATGAAAGAGATTTTCGGTAAAAACAGTTGCGGCATTATTTGTGAAAATGATGATAATGCTTTGTATATAGCAATTAAATATTTCCTTGATAATCCACAAAAAAGAGATTACTATTCTCACGAGGAAAGCATAAGAGCGCAGGAATTCAGCATTTCAAAACAACTGAATGTAGTTGAAAAGCTATTAGATGAGGACTAACGCATGATTGAAATCAGTTTTTTTTCACCAAGTGAATTTGAAACACTAAAAGAATACTGGACTATCCTTGAAAAAGGTAAAGATATGACCGCATTTCAAAGATACTCATGGTATTATGCTCTAAACAAACAATACCTGGATAACTGTTTCGGAGCCTTCGATAAAGCGGTTTATGTTGTTGCTTTTTCTAAAGAAATGCCCGTAATGATTGCTCCGATACATATAAAAAAATGCGGATTTGAGTTCAAAGGATACGGTGCCGATTCAGGCGCATACATCATTGGCACATGGGGCTTTACCGATTATCTTAACTATATATATTGCAATTTTAACGAAGAGGCATTTGAAGCAATAAACAAGGCGATAAAAAAGAAATATAAAGTCAAAAGTATGCACATCAATTCGGTAATACGAGGGACAGATATCCAAAAATATCTAAGTGAAAAATATACAGGATCTTTTTGTTATGAAACGCTCTGTGTGAAAACAGAACCCAAAGAAAACTTTGATATTTTTTTCAAATCCATGTCCAAAAGCACAAGACAAAATATCCGTACAGCGCTTAATCATGAAATCAAAGCCAGCAAAAAAATATATATAAAAGTTTTTAATACTGTTTCAATTCAAGATGCCGAAGATTTCTATTCAATTTATTTGGAAAGATCAAAAAGTAAAAATACAATAAATATCCAAAGAGACGGACTAAGAAATTCGGTATTAAAAGAATTTAACAAAATATATAATATTAGGTTAAAAAAAGCCTTAAAGCGAAGCAACTATTTAGTTTATAACATGGCTCATAATCCTGACAGTATGCTTGTCGGAATTTACTGTGACGACATAAAAATTGGTTTCCTTTACGGACTGAAAAGCTCCGCTGATTTATGGCACGACATAATCGTATGCTTCGATGAAAACTATAGTTTCTATTCACCGTGTCGAACTGCACTCTATCGCCTGTATAAAGACGTTGTATATGCGAACGACCGAAGCAAAATGACAGTTGATATGACAAAAGGAAACGAAAAATACAAATATGATTTCTGCGGAAAAGAACATTTCGTCGATAGCTATATTATTTAAAGGTGATTCTATGAATGAGATTGAAAAATATGTTCAGCAAAAATTATTTGAGTTGCAGGACGAAAAGTACCGCGATTTTCATGCGGCACTGATGCCGACAATTGATAAAGAAAACGTTATCGGTGTACGCTCGCCGCAGTTAAAAAAGTTTGCAAAGGAATTTTACAAAAGCGGCGATTACGAAAATTATTTAAAAATCCTGCCGCACAAGTATTATGAAGAAAACAATGTACATGCCGCTCTGATAGGCTTCGAAAAGGGCTACGAAAAAGCAATAGAATTGCTCGATGATTTTCTTCCGTTCGTTGACAATTGGGCGACCTGTGATATGATGAGAATTTCCGCTTTCAAAAAGCATTTGCCGGAGCTTTACTTGAAAATTCCCGAATGGCTTAGCTCGGACAATCCGTACACAGTTCGGTTCGGAATAAAAATGCTGATGGACTTTTTCCTCGGCGAGAATTTCATGGCAGAATGTGCCGAGCGTGTTTGCGCCGTAAGCCGCGAGGAATACTATGTCAAGATGATGGTTGCGTGGTACTTTGCGACTGCGCTTGCCAAAAATTACGATGAAATAATTCCGTATATTGAAATGAAACGTCTTGAAAAATGGACGCACAACAAGGCGATTCAAAAAGCAATTGAAAGCTACAGAATTACAGATAAACAAAAGGCCTATCTGCGGACACTAAAAATCAAATAACAAAAACGACATCAACCGATTAGGAAGATGTCGTTTATTTTTATCCTACCGTTTCAACCTTAATAAGGTTCGTGTTGCCCGAAACGCCGTTCGTCATGCCGCCCGTAACGATAATTCTGTCGCCCGATTCAAGCCCGAACGTTGCGATGGCTTTGTTCTTTGCCGCATAGAAAAGTACGTCGGTGGATTCGTAGGTCTCGCAAAGCACGGGAGTTACGCCCCATGACATTGAAAGCTTGCGCCACGTCTTTTTGTCAACCGTCATGCCCATGATATCGACAGGCGAGCGGAAACGCGAAACCATTCTGACCGTCATTCCCGAAAGCGAGCAAACGGCAATAACCTTTGCGTTCAGGTCGATCGCCATGCCGCAGGTTGCGTGCGAAATCGCGTCAACGGGATTCTTGATTCTGAATTCAGTCGTGCCGAAGCGCTTTGTATAGTTGATGTTTTTCTCGGTCTGCATTGCGATGCGAGCCATTGTGTCAACCGCCTCAACGGGATATTTGCCTGCCGCCGTCTCGCCCGAAAGCATGATTGCGCTCGTACCGTCATAAACGGCATTGGCAACGTCCGAGGTCTCGGCTCTCGTCGGTCTCGGGTTGTGAATCATGGATTCAAGCATCTCGGTTGCAGTGATAACTCGCTTGCCGAGCAATCGGCATTTTGTTATGAGAGCTTTCTGAATAATCGGCAGCTCAACGAACGGGATCTCAACGCCCATATCGCCTCGCGCGATCATAATTCCGTCGCACTCGGTGCAGATATCGTCAATATTGTCTATTCCCGTGCGATTTTCAATCTTTGCGATAAGGTCGATTTTGTTCACGCTGTCGCCCATGACCGCCTTGATATCAAGAAGATCCTGCTTACAGGAAACAAACGAGCAAGCGATGAAATCAACATCGTTTTCGATGCCGAAAAGTATATCTGAGCGATCCTGCTCGCTAACATATTTCTGCTTGAGCGTCTTTCCGGGGAAGCTCATGCTCTTGTTGTTGGAGAGCTCGCCGCCTGCAACAACGCGGCAGTTGATGTCATGACCTTCAATTGAAACGACCTCAAAGTTAAGCAAAGCGTTGTTGAGAAGAATCGTGTCGCCGACCGAAAGCTCGTCCGCAAGTCCCGAATAGCTGACGGAAACACAGTGCTCATTGCCGACGATCTGATCGGTTGTGAACGTGAATTCATCTCCGTCGTTGAGGAACACCGAACCGTTCTCAAAGCTCCTGATACGGTACTCGGGGCCTTTTGTGTCGAGCATAATCGCAAGCGGCACATTGAGCTTTTCCCTGACGCTTTTCAGCATGTTTATTGTTTCAAGGTGCTCAGCATGCGTTCCGTGGGAAAAATTAAGTCTTGCAACGTTCATTCCCGCTCTGACCATGGCGGTCAAAGTCTCCTCATCGCGGCACGCAGGGCCAATCGTGCAGATAATTTTTGTCTTTCTCATTTATATCAAATCCTTTTTTGAAATCAAATTCTCACCCATTATAATTTTGGAAGTATTATATCAATTATACCGTACTGTGTCAAGTGAAACTCTCAGAACCGCATGGCGCACTGCGTGGCGAACCTGGCTGACAAAAGCCCTCTCAAGCGATAAATAATATTTTCTTGACATTGTTTTTCTTTTATGGTAATATATTTTTGCAGATAGAAATATCTGACATTTATAAAGGAGGACGATGAAATGGAAGCTATTCTCGCTTTTGTACAGGAGCTCCTTACACATCTTAAGGAATTTGATGCAGCAGCTATTATTGAAATTATCAAGAACTTCTTTGCAGGTCTTGCATAAGTTAAACCACTTGCCCCGTTTTTTTCGGGGCATTTGTTAACTATTTCATATTTTTTCTGTTTTATACATTGTTAATTACGTGTTATTTTACCTATTTTACACATTGTATAATTGACAAATTTATACTTTATATGGTAAAATATACTTGCAGATAGTTATCTGACACTAAAAAGGAGGACAAGGCCATGGATGCTATTCTCGCTGCAATCCAGAAGCTTCTTGAGGCTCTTAAGGATATTGACATCTCTCATATCATTGATGTTCTCAAAGAGTTCTTCATTAAGTTTGCTTGATTGAACTTACAAATGAATCGGCGTCCTGCAAAAGTAGGGCGCCGATTTTCGCATTCTTATTATAAAATACTCTCTGTGGGTTTGATATTCATTATGCTTATAATTTCGGAAACGGTTTTTTCCACGTTGTCGGTAACCTCAACCCGTATATCGGCAAGGAATTTATAAATCGGAGTTCTCTCATCATCAAGGCGTTTGAGCGCTTCAAAATTTCTTATCAGCGGAACACCGTCAAATTTCAATCCGCTCAGCTCACGTGTAAGCCATACGACATAGCCGTTCTGACGGATATAATACTGATTTTCCTTGCTGAGTATCGCTCCGCTTTCGCACGCAATGACCTGACCGCCGTTGCGTGTTATTTTTTTAAGCGTCTCCGTCTCAAGTTCACGGTAATATCTTTCACCGTATGCCAGGTAAACCGTTGAAAGAGGAACCCCCGCTTTCATTGAGATCAGTCTCTCGACGTCAATGCACGGTCTGCCGAGCTTGGCGGCGATGACCTTTGCTATCGTCGTTTTTCCGCAGCCCGGAAGTCCGACCAGGATTATATTTTTCCTGCGGTCGCTCATAGTCTTATATGTTGTTCTGATAAGCGCCTCGTCGGGCTCGATTCTGCCGAACTTTATCTCCGTTTGGTATGCCTGAGCAACAAGCATAGAAAGTCCGTCCGAATTCGGGATATCCCTGTCCTCCGCGTCGCAAATAAGACGCGTTCTTCTCGGGTTATAAATAAGCTCCATAACGCCGCAAAGTCTCGGGAAACGGTCAAGCTCAATGAATTTCATTCCGTTGTTGGGATACATTCCGTTAGCCGTGGTGTTGATTATGATGTCAACCTCATCGTGCTCATAAAAATCCTCGGACTCCTCGATCTCCTGACGGGAAACCGTGACAATGCTTTTCGCTCCGAGGTCCTTGACTACCGCCTGGACCGTAAGCGAATCACTGCCCGTTCCGAAAATCAGAATATTCTTGCCCAAAACGTCGATTCCGCACTTGTTTATCATAAAGCAAAATCCGAAATATTCCGAGTTATCGCCGACAAGCTTTCCGTTTTCATCAACAACTATCGTGTCAACGCTACCGATCTTCTGTGCCGATTCGGTAATAACGTCGCAATATTTCATTACGTCCTTTTTGTACGGAAATGTCACGTTTATTCCTGCAAAATCGCGCTTTTCAAAGAAAGCGTCAAGCTCATTCGGTTCAAGCTGAAAAAGGTCATATCTGTTATTTCCAAGCTCTCTGTGAATTTCGGGTGAAAGACTGTGGAGCAGCTTTCGTCCGAGCAAACCGTATTTTTTCATTTTCAGTGCCCTCCGTCTTTATCCTTTTTTCTGTTTCTTATGCCTGCCGTGCACCCTGCCGCGACGGAAACAGCTGTCGCCGATGCACCCAAAACAATCATTATCTTTTTTCTTCTGTTATTTGTTTCAACATTGTTAATGTCCGCACCGATAACAATTTGCGTTTCTTCCGTAACGTCAACCTTTTCGGTGCCGCTTGTTTTTGACTTTTGGGTCCTTGATGTTTTCACCTTTGTCGTTTTGTGTTTTGTCGTTTTCGCCTTGGTGGTTCTCGATGTCTTTTCGGTCTTATACTCTGAAGTGCCATCCTCAGCCCTGTCCGTAATATCAACCGTATACAGATTTGATTTCACGCCGTTTGTATCAATAATATATACATCCATTATAACATTGTCTGGGATTCCGCTCTTTATTCCGACCGTTGCTTCAAGAATGACATTCTTACTGTTCTTGTCATGAGCCTCATCGTTCAGCTCGGCAAAATAAATATCGTCATCGTATTCCGCCGTGCCGTCTGTTATCAGCCTGATTTCACCCAATGAATTAAAGCCCATTATCAGCCCGCTGAGATTCACGTCATTAAGCTCTTTGAATTCGAGCAAAAAGAGAAGATGAATTCTGTTTGCACTGCGGTCATATCTTACTTTGACCGCCGCATAGCAAAGATCACTGTTTGATACTCCGCCCGCATTGAGAAGGCTGTAATATTTACTATCCTCCCACAAGGCAGAATTATGTACGGCAGCCGCCGAAACTGTTACAGAGCACAGCATTGCAATGATCATTAAAAGAATTGTTAGGCTTTTGGAAAGTCTGTTCAATTCAATCCCTCTTTTTTAACGTCATTTTACCTTTACGGTAACGATCTCAAACGGCTTTGCGGTAAAGCTTACCGAATTTCCGTTCACCTCAAGCTTTTCAACATCTCTTTCGAGCAGGTCGCATATAACCGCTTCCTTAACATCGAAGCCGAATTGAAGGGTTACATCAGTTCTCTGATTATAGCTTTCATAACCGCGGACAACGATATCATCGCCGTCCTCTGCCTTTTTCACCGTTTCAACAATGAAATTATCCCTGTCACATGAAACAAATGAATATTCCTCGGGCAGTGTGCCGTCCTGTTTATCTATTGAAAATGCTTTAAGCGGATTGTTTATCTCATATGCAAGCTGAACCGTATCTGCGTCCCTGTAATTGCCCGCATGCGGCAAGAGCGAATAAGTGAAAATATGCTCGCCCTTGTCGGCATCGGGATCGGGATAAGTAGCGCACTTAAAAAGTGAAAGCTTCATTGTGCCGTTATCAACATTGTAACCGTACTTGCAGTCATTAAGCAGGCTCACGCCGTAACCGTAGTCGGAAATATCCATATATTTATGTCCGCAAACCTCGAATCTTGCCGCATCCCAGCTTGTGTTTTTGTGGGTCGGACGTTCAACCGAGCCGAACTGGATCTCATAGGTCGCCTTGTCGGAATTGACATCAATATCAAATGCCGCCTTGACCATGATATGCTCCTGATGCCAGTCGGCATGGGTGTCAAAGTCGATTCGCGCACTGCCGTCATAGAACCAAATTTTCTGGCAAAATTCGGACTTGTAAAATCTTCTCGTTATATTGAAGCCGAAGCGCGCGCCCTCGTCAATAAATTCAACCGAGGAAACATCGCTTATTTCATACTTTTTCTCCGTATAATAGTTCGACAGCTCCCATGCGTCATATTCATACGGAAAGTCCTCAAAAGCTTCGATATAATTGGCTCTGCCACCCTCGCGAAGAACCTCACGGTCATTTATCTTATCATAAAGCCTTGTTATTACGTATTCATCATTAAACTCTGCGATATAATTTGAGGTTTCAAGGCTCTTTCCGTCAAGCCTGTAAGCGGATTTGTACTCATCAAGCTTAACGACCTTGTATCCCTTGGCAGGTATGCCGTCCACACGGTAGGTCTTGCCCTCATAATTAAGGAATCCGTTATCGGTGAATGAATTCGGATTAAATACAACCACTCCGCCGTCCGTCTTAATATTTGATATTACCGTATTATATGCATCGTTCTCCGCCTTGTGACCGATTGCGGCAATTTTTGCATAATCCCTGTCGCTCTGCTCATATACGGAATGAATTGAAGAACCGGGAATTATATCATGAAACTGGTTAAGAAGTATGCACTCCCAGCCCTCGTTGAGCTTTTCCTGCGGATACTCCGCGCCGAAAAGCTTATGCGCCATTGACGAAACCGCCTCGGCATTTTGATAGAGGAACTCGCTCTTTCTGTTGTTTCGCTTGTTCTTCGCCTGAGATGTATATGTACCTCTGTGGAACTCAAGGTACAGCTCGCCGACCCATTTCGGCAGTCTCTTACTGCCCTCCGTGTTCAGTCTGAGCCTTTCAAGGAAATCGCCTGCGAACTCCCAATGCGGCTGAGGGCAGTTGCCTACGCCGTACTTAAGTCTTTCGAGCAATTCTATATTCTCCGTTTCGGGACCGCCGCCTCCGTCACCGTGACCGAACGGCATCATGACCTCATTCGTAAGCTCCTTCGGCTCAAAACGGTCATATGTGCCCTTGAGATAAGATGCTCTTGTCATCGGTATATATGATGCAATGCTGCCGTCGAGTTCGCCCTTGTTATTAAGCTCCATTGCTGTCATGAAATAAGAAAAGACCTCAGAGCCGTCAATACCCTTCCACATAAATGCGTCATAAGGCATTCTGTTTGTCTCATTCCAACTGATTTTTGATGTAACGAATTTATCAATGCCGCTCTTTTTCATAATCTGCGGCATGGCTGCACTGTAACCGAAAACGTCGGGCAGCCAGATTATCCTGTTGTCAACGCCGAACTCGTCCTTGAAAAAACGCTTGCCGAAAATGATCTGACGCACAAGACTTTCACCGCTCGTAAGATTACAGTCGGCTTCAAGCCACATCGACCCCTCAAGCTCAATGCGTTTTTCCTTGACAAGTTTTTTAACCTCGTCATACATTTCGGGGCTTTCCTCTTTGAGGAATTTCAAAAGCTGCGGCTGACTTGACATAAATTTGTAATCGGGATATTTTTTCATCATTTCGATAACACTGCCGAAGGTTCGCTGAACCTTTTCTCTTGTCTGGTCGAGAGTCCAGCGCCACGCAACGTCGATATGCGTATGACCGATCACGCTGATTTTTATATCCTGATCATGGCAATACTTGCCGTAAAACTCCGTCATGAGGTATTCGTTCGCCGCGTCAACAGAGCGTAAAAACTCCTCAGACATCGGGTCGCACCAATTTATATAATTTAAAGCCGTGTTGAGATATTCTCTGATATCGGCATATTCCTTGCTGTTTTTATCCGAATAATAAAGGATTCTGTAGGGTGCCTTGATATTATAATAAAGCGTCTCAACTGCACGGTTAAACTCACAAAGCTGAGCAAAGAAATCGGTTCTTTTGCCTGAAGGCTGAGAATATGCATAAATATGAACATCATAGCCGTCCTTGCTGCCGTCAAGCTTGACATATCTGTGCTTGGTATCCATTCCTCTGATAAGCCTGCCGTCCAGATAAACCATAAACTGAGGCTCCCAGTCCTCATCATGAACATCGGTCGAGGAAACATAAAGCTCAAGATCTTTACCTCTAAGCTCCTGCGGAATCTCAATGTGTTTAAAGAACCATCTGTGTTCCTCCGGCTTCATGCCCCAGCGCTCCGTTTCACCGAATTCACGCCACTCGCCCTCATCAGGCGACGGGACAACATTGCCGTTTTTATAGCCGCACTCCGTTGTCAGCCAGCCGTTTATCGGAACCCTTACGGGCGTAATGTATCTTTCCAGCTGATTTATTACTTCTCCGATTCGTTTGTCAAGGAAATTGTTCATTTGCCGCTCCTTTAAAATAAGTTGTATAGCTTTTCTATTTCACCCGATTTTGAAAAATCGGTATTGTTTACATTATCAAGTATTTTCTTCTGTAATTCCTTATCATTTATAAATTGAGAAAGTGCTTTTGCACATTCTCTGTTTTCAAGCGGAACTATAATTCCGTCGGCGCCGTTGTTGATCTGACTTTTCGCCGTCGCATAGTTAGTTATCGCAACGAGCTTGCCGAGAATCAACGCTTCGTTTACGGTCATGGCATTGCCTTCATAGCGTGACGGCTGAATATAAAAATCGCACTCTTTGAAATAGGGATAGGGATTTGTCTTTTTACCCAGGAGAATGACCCTCTCCTGCATACCGAACTCGGCAATTTTTTGTTTGACAAGCTCTTCGTCCTGACCGTATCCGATGATGTACCACTTGACATTATCAAGCATTGAGCAGATCTCAGGAACATTATCGAAATTCTTTGCATCGCAGTATCTTCCGACAGATAGAAATCTCACGCTTCCGTCGGCAGGAATTTCCTCGGCTACTGTAAACTCCTCCGACTGAGCCTTAATAAACTCGGACGGGTGAATATTTTCGATAACCTCTACCCTATCCGAAAGTGACGGGAATTTTTTCAGGAATGCAGCCTTGACACCGTCAGAAATGGCAATTATTTTATCGTAAGCCGACCACATTTTCAATTCGGATTCAACATCAATTTCGATAAAGGAATAGTCGGTGTGAATCCATGCAATTTTTTTCTTCGCCTTGGTTTTCTCAGCTGCAAAATAGTGCGGAGTCAGGAAGCTGATAACAAGATCATATTCCTTCTCGGAAATCATCGGCATGTAGCGTACCGTGTATTTGTGGCTGTACTCGATAAAGACATACTCACTGCTTCTGAAATTGTGCTCTTTGGCAAACCGCTCGGCTTTTTTCTTGCCCTCAAGTCTGCCGAGTGCTACGCCGAATGCACCCTTTTTTATAACATCGGCAAGAGGAACGGCAAGCGAAGAATACTTCCTGTTTTCGGGAAAAAGCTTGACCCCTTCGGGAATGTAACGCATCAGCTCGCCCGTATGCCGCAGGAGAAAAAGATCCACGTTGTATTCGCTGTAATCAAACGCATTCAGCAGTCCGAGCAAAGCCCTTTCAGCTCCTCCGATCTCCATACAATGGCTGATTATCAGAACATTTTTCATGCCGTGCCCTCCACGAAAATATAACAAATATTATACCGATTTAAAAACATAATGTCAATGAATGAATCGACAAAAAACAAGAAATTTTTCAATCTCTTTCAGCACTGCTGTAATTTAAAAATACATCAAATAAAGAACTGAATAATCGCAACAATTGCGGCAACAACGGCTATAGCAGTCCCCGAAATTGCAATTGCTTCGGTTTTCTTTTCGGTTAAACGCTTAATTTGTTCCTTCAGCAATTCGATTTCACTCTCACACTGCTCAATGTTTTTACCCTGCTCCTCGCAAAGGCTCAGCAGATCACCTATTTCTTTTTCCTGTTCCTCAATTTTAAGTTCGTTTGCCGCGATGAGCTCGTCCTGTGCCGTGTCTCTGCTCTCTGCTTCTGCAAGGTGGCGGTCATGTTCCTCGTCCTTCTTCGCCTGTGCCTTAATGAGTTCATCCTGCGTTGCATCTCTGCTCTCTGCTTCTGCAAGGCGGCGGTCGTGCTCCTCGTCCTTCTGCGCCTGTGCCGCGATGAGCTCGTTCTGCGTTGCGTCTCTGCTCTCTGCTTCGGCAAGGCGGCGGTCGTGCTCCTCGTCCTTCTGCGCCTGTGCCGCGATGAGCTCGTTCTGCGTTGCATCTCTGCTCTCTGCTTCGGCAAGGCGGCGGTCGTGCTCCTCATCCTTCTGAGCCTGTGCCTTGATGAGCTCGTCCTGCATTGCGTCTCTGTCCTCTGCTTCTGCAAAGCGGCGGTCATGCTCCTCGTCCTTCTTCGCCTGTGCCGCGATGAGCTCGTCCTGCATTGCGTCTCTGTCCTCTGCTTCTGCAAAGCGGCGGTCGTGCTCCTCATCCTTCTGAGCCTGTGCCGCGATGAGCTCGTCCTGCGTTGCATCTCTGCTCTCTGCTTCTGCAAGGCGGCGGTCGTGCTCCTCATCCTTCTGAGCCTGTGCCGCGATGAGTTCGTTCTGCGCCGCGTCTCTGCTCTCTGCTTCTGCAAGGCGGCGGTCGTGCTCTTCATCCTTCTGCGCCTGTGCCTTGATGAGTTCATCCTGCGTTGCATCTCTGCTCTCTGCTTCTGCAAGGCGGCGGGCTCTATCCTCTTCCTTTTCCCTAAACGAGCTTATTTCCGCCTCTGCATCAATAAGTCTGTCATCGTGATCATGAACGATTTCGTTCATCTGCTCCTGCTTATACATCACGTCCTGACCCGCTTTAAGCTGGTTAATTACATTCTGAATTTCCTGCATCTGGAACGAATCGAGTTCTTCCTTGCTTGCACCTTCAAGCTTCATTTCAAGCTGTCTGACAATAGTTCGGCTCATTACAATGCTCTGCGTTCCGAGCATATATAATGACTTCATTATGTTTGCAATTTGCTGCTGATTACGGAAAACAAGCTCGTTCGCTTCGTTCAGAGCTTTCTGCACTTTAACGGTTCCCTCAAGCGCATAGCCCATCTGCTGCATGGTTTCTGCCTGACTGACATTATTATCGGCAAGATCCTCTGTTCTCTGACTGAGAATTTCTATCGCCTCTTTTTTATGTCCAAAGCCTGCGTTAATATAGCTGCTTATGTCATTTGCCATATCTTCGGCATTTTTGGCACTTTCCATCGCCTTAACCCGTGCTCTGCGCGCTTTCGAGCTGGCATCGGCGGCGGCTTTTTTAGCCGCTTTCAGCTTTTTACTGATTCCATCCGAAAGCGTAAGCTGCTTTGAAACGTATTCTGCACATTCTTCAGGCGACATCGGGCTGTTATCGGTTATCTGCATCAAATTGTTGTCTGACATAAAACTTCCTCCGTTAGAATTTAAAATTCAGTTTTTTTATCAATTCGGGATTTTTCTCTTCTATCTTGTCCCTTAAAAATCCAATATTGTCCGTCATACGATCAATCTCTTTCTTTGATTCAACGGCAATTATTCCTGCTTTTACTGCTGTTTCATACATATCAATTATCGCTTGGTTAGCGTCCTCGGCGGCGATCCACACCTTTTGCTCCGCTTCAAAAACATCAACCAGTCCCGATTCCGCGCGGTTGATTGTAAGCAACGTATCGGCATTTATGTAATAAACCTTTGCATTAAGCAGATTAACCATCTGTGCCGAAACACAGAAACGCTCTTTTTCAAGCTTCGATTTTTTGAATCCGCCCGAAATATCCGAGCCCAGGGCAACCGCAAACCTTCCGATACCGACAAAGTTGATTCGCATTACAAAACCGGAAGCAAAGCTTGCCACATTTCCGCCTGATTTTGCCCCGCTTATCACGGCAGCCGCCGCAAGATTCGTTGCGGAGAATGAACCCGTTGCAACCGTCAGCATTCTGATAACCGTTCTGTTCTTAAACGGCAAAATCTTATCGGGATCAATCCTGTTAAGCTCAGAAAAGCTCTTTATGTTGTTCACCTTTATCTCATTGACCAATCTTCTGACAAAGTAGAAGCCTCTTACAATGAATTCATTGAGTATTACAGGAATTGCCTGATCCTTCAGCTCCTTAAAAAGTCCGACCTCCGTACGAAGATCAATTTTTCTTGCAATCTTTTTTCCGTTTGCATCTGTTTTTGCGAATAAAGTTCCGTTATAAAGCTTCGAAATCCAAACAGAAAAAACCTTGTTGCCGTCCTTATCCGTCTTTCTAAAAATCGGAAGAGCCGAAAGCTCTTTGGCAAGGGACATTATCGGTCCCGGGATGCCCATTCCTGCTCCGGGTGAGTTTGTACTGCCTGCCATATCGCTGACAAGATGAAAAAACCAAAACACAGTTCCAAACAGAATCTTTTCGCCGACATTTTCGCCGATAACCTTTACTCCCTTTTTACTTTCGGCTATTCTGCCGTCAATAAGCTTCAGCTTTTCCGTTTTGAATTTTCCCGAAGTATCTGTGCCGTAACAAACCAGAGTAAACTGCGTGAGCAATGAAAAAATCAATCCGATAATCGAAGGATGATGTGAAAAATCTCTCAAATGATGTTGCCTTGAGCCTCCGAACTCTGAGGTAAGCGAATCCGACGGGATATTAAACTTATCTTCAAGGAAAGAGATTACTTTTTCCAATCCATCTCCGCTCGGCGTACCCGTTCCTTTTGCTCCGCCGCCTCTTTCGTTTGACTCTTTTGCAAGCTTTTTTGCTAAATCGCTGTTGCCCGTCTTTTGCACAAAATCATTTACGGTTTTTGTTCCGCTCTCATTAAAGAAATCCAGAAGATCCTTACCCTCTAAATTGCCGCCGAATGTGTTTTTCAGCCTGATTTCCTTAAGCACCGCATCAAGCAATGCGGTAACAATTCCGCTGGCGGCGGAAACTATTATGTCCGTTTTATCGGCATGGCTTGTATAAAAATCAATCTGACTGTCAAGCTCGTCGATACGGTCCCGACACTCATCAATTCTTTGATCCAGATCTTGCAGTGCGCTGTTTATTTCCGCTTGCAGTGAGTCGTTTTCGGGATCCGCCTCTACAACATCGTAAATAATTTCACAATCGTCCTGCGTTTCAATCTTAAATGCGGAAATACTGTTCATTCAATCAACATCCTTGCTTCAACCGTAATACAACAGATTTTTACAAAATAATATAATAAATATGATACACCATATTCAATTTACTGTCAACAAAACAGCCCTATCCATTTTAAAATAACGCTTCTTTTACGGCGAAAATGTACAAATAAATTTCTGTATTTGATGAAAAAAATAAATATAATTGTTTTATAAAAACAGTAAATCCGAACGCATCACCTTTTACGGTAATGAAGTTCGGATTTATTGCGTTTAATATGTGCCGAAGCTATCCTCGCCCGCAGGCAAGCAGTTCGGAATAAAAATCAAGAGCTATTAAGCGTATATTTACTAATTCAAATATATTTCATATGTATCCTCATCAAGCAAAGACGCTGTCCTCGTCTTTTGAATCAATAAATTATTTAACAGTCTTTAAGCTCCGATCGCCGATTGCATTAACTTATGCAAGCTCCTTCGCAATAACAGCATAAAGTCTCATTGAAGCCTCAACAGCATACCAATTCATTCTAACTACGCTGTCCTCATATTCGCCTTTATTCTCATAGTCGATAACTATTTCATCAATAGTATCTCCGTAAATTTCATAGTAATCATATCCGTAAGCGATAATATAGAGCAGCTTCATGTTTGCCTCGTTGCAATACCACGTTAATCTCGGAACGCTGTCCTCATACTGGATTCTTTTGTTATACTCGTCCAAAATTTCGGATACGCTTTCAATGCAATGACCGTATTCATCTACTTCATCTATAAATTCGCACAATAATTTCATGCAAGCTTCTGATGCATACCACGTCATTCTGGGAACACTGTCCTCATCTGTATTGCGGCGATCATATTCATCAACAATTCTATCAAGCGTAGTTCGGTTCAGATTCATCGGATCCGCCTCAACGGCAAGCACATACAAAAGCTTCATGTTCGCTTCTGTCGCATACCAGTCCAGGCTCGGAACGCCCTCAGCATATTCTTTATTTGCTTCGTATTCTGATATGATGTCATCTATAATTTCAGCATTTAAGCCTTCATAATCATATTCATTTGCTATGATTTTCAAAATCTTCATTGTTGCTTCCGAAGAATACCATGTTGAACTTGGAACGCTATCTTCATACTTGGCTTTACTTTCATAATTGCTGATAATGCTGTCTACCTTAACTTCTACATCGGAATCAGGAATTTCTCCAGGCTCGCTGTTAAGGTCACGAACATCAACCGAAATATCCTGACAAGCTTGCTCGGGTGTATCTGTAAAGTAGATTTTTATTGATGTTGTTCCCTTTTCTTTTGCAATAACATACAGAGGACAGCTCATATCATCTATCCATGAACCCCATTCGCAATGGCAATATGTTGTATCATCAACCTCATAAGTAACCGAAAAATCGCCTGCAACACGATGAGCCGTAATTATTAACGTGTACAAGTTATTTTCGCCGTCAAACACGATCTCGTTTGTGCTTACAGTTATATAACGTCTGCCGACATCATGTTCAACGTTTTTCTCATTGGCATTAAGCTTTCCAGCCTCTACATACCAATAGCCATACTGATTTTTTGCAATTCCGTAATATGTTTTATCAAGTCCGCCGTTTGTAATGTACCACCAGCCATACTGGTTCTTTGCAAGTCCGTTAAATGTTTTGTCGAGCTTACCGTTCTTCATATACCACCAGCCGTATTGGTTCTTCGCCATGCCTGTATAAGTTGTGTCAAGCTTGCCCTTCTTCATGTACCACCAGCCGTACTGGTTCTTCGCCATACCTGTGTATGTTGTATCAAGCTTACCGTTTTTCATATACCACCAGCCGTACTGGTTCTTCGCCATGCCCGTATATGAGGTGTCAAGCTTACCGTTCTTTATGTAAAACCAACCGTACTGGTTCTTCGCCATGCCCGTATATGAGGTGTCAAGCTTACCGTTCTTTATGTAAAACCAACCGTACTGGTTCTTTGCCATACCTGTATAAGAGGTATCGACATTACCCTTTTTTACATAATACCAGGTAATTTTATTCCTTGCCATACCCGTAAATGTGCTGTCAAAAGCATTACAGATTTCGCAATAGTGGTTCGCATCATACTGATGTCCTTTGTTGCAATTCGTTGCCGCAAAAGCTGAAACGGCACTGCTCAGGATTACAATAACCGACAACAAAGCGGCAAGTAATCTTGAAAAATTTTTTCTCATAAAATTTCCTCCAATTGTTTTATTTTCTCCGTTTTATTTACAGACCCTGTTTATCAATCTCTTCATAAGCTTATCGTAGCCCGAATACTTTTTCAAAAGGTCGATGACAACGGACAGCAACACCGACAAAGCAAGAAGTACGATAAATATTACAATCGGATATTTGAATCCGTAAATAAAATCCTTTAAGTAAAAGCCTCTGAGAAATGTGTGCGAAAGAAAAATGTTATATGAATGTTTTCCGAGGAATTTTAAAATTCCGTTGATAATCGGAATGTCGCAAAGTATTACATAGCAGTACAAAACAACATATGCAGGTACCAGTCCGTCTCGGATATAGCTGACTGCCCATGTGCTTCTCTGCCTTAAATACAAGCAAAAAGCAAGTCCTGCCGTCATTATGATAAACTTTATAATAAAATCTAATGCTTTACTCTTTTTCACAATGCGGAAAGTCTTAATTCTTGCGAGCAGATTTTTCTCTTCGCAGATCATTCCGAGCACGAGTGTAAATGTCCATCTGACCATATCAAAGTTTATAACCTTGTCGTTATATGCCTTATACACGATACCGCATATAAAGAATGTCAGCATAAGCAACGGGAAGCAACCGAATTTCTTATACAAGCGGTACAATAACGGCATGACCGCAATAATCAGCAGCGCAAGGCTCATATACCACCATGTTCCGATCAACGTAGGTGTGCCGAACAATTCCGAAACGCCCATAAAATCAAAAAATGCAAAAATTATAAAATCTACGTCAAATGTGCCCTTGTATACTTTCAGCATTGACGGCATAATAATTGCAGCTGATATCAGACCGAGAATGTAAATGAACCAAAATGTTGACATCAACGAAAAATATCTGTGCTTGAGCTGACGTTTATATCCGTCAAAATTATCCAATCTGATTTTCGACAGACTGGCGGAAATTCCATAGCCCGATATAAAAACAAATATCGCTACACAGATTTTAAAAAACGAAGCAATCTCTACCGTAAGCCCTTCGCTCAACGGAGAAAAAACAATATCATAGCCCGCGTATCTTTCCGCACTTGTAAATAGGTGATGAAAAAGCATCATAACGATAGCGACACCCTTTACGACCGCGGTATCATTTTTTGAAAAGACAACTTTATCGCTCAAATATCCGTTGACTTTTTCAGTCTTTGCAGGCTTATTTGCGTGCGATCCTGCCGTTTTGTCTTTTTTGAATATATTTTGCATTTGGTTCCTTCCTTTTTTCCTGCACACATTATCGTGATACTTTTTCAAACTCAAATTTTAGAGCATACAATGCTTAAAATCTTTTCGTTATTCTCTTCGCTGAATATATATTATCATACACAATTCATAAAGTCTACTGTTTTTACCGTTTTTGTTCTCAAAAAAGGATTATTTTTTGTAACTGTATTTAGTTAATATGACCTATACCTTCAAAAAGACGAACCCACTATCTCGCCCCGTGGCTTAATGGTATAATGTCCGTCTTGCTTCATATTTCTAAAGTCATAATAAAATTCATGCAATTCAATAGGTTGTTTTTCTTTTATCGTTCACGCTGAAATCTCGTCATCCGTCGAAGCCATTGGTTTATATCAAATTTTTATTTTGACGAATTATTCTGTTATAAAAAGCAATATAATTTTTTAAAAAACAAATCCGAACGCATCACCCTTTACGGTAATGAAGTTCGGATTTATTGCACTTGGCAGGGGCAGAAGGACTTGAACCCTCGGCACGTGGTTTTGGAGACCACTGCTCTACCAACTGAGCTATACCCCTATATTAAATTGGTGGGCCATCAGGGACTCGAACCCCGGACCGACCGGTTATGAGCCGGTTGCTCTAACCAACTGAGCTAATGGCCCTCGTTGCTTAACAACGCTTAAATATATTAACAAAAATCAATAGAAAAGTCAATAGATATTTTTTACTTTTTCTTATTTCTTTTTTGAATTGCAGAAAAAGCATTTGTTAAACAACAGCTTTACACCATTTTGTTTTATAACAGGGCTTGATCCGGACCTCATCCCATTGCAACGTCCAGAAGCATCATCAGCGCAAAGCCTACAGCGGTGCCTGCCGTGCCGATTCTGCTTTTTGCCTCGGGAATCAGCTCGTACGAAACAACGTATACCATCGCCCCTGCGGCAAACGACAAAACATACGGCAATATAGGCGCAACAAGCCATGTAAGCAAAACGGTTATTACCGATGCTATCGGTTCGACCGCTCCCGAAATCACTCCGTAAGCAAACGCTTTCTTTTTATCCATGCCGTCCGTTACAAGCGGCGCGGATATGATCGTTCCCTCGGGGAAATTCTGTACGGCAATGCCGATTGCAAGCGTCAGAGCCTCCGAAATCGGCAGAACACCGCTCATTGCGCCCGAAAACGCTACGCCGACAGCCATACCCTCGGGAATATTATGCAGGGTAACGGCTATAAAAAGCATCAAATTTTCGCCGAGCTTAGGTGTTTTTTTCGCATCAAGATCAAACTCGGGCACGAGCGTATCCAAAGCCATCATTGCCGCCGTTCCGACAAGAAACCCTGCCACAGCAGGGATCCACGACCCCGCCGTTTCGATCGACGGCAGAAGAAGCGACCAAACCGATGCCGCAGTCATAACCCCTGCCGCAAAGCCGAGCATAGCTCGGTGAAAACGCGGGTCTGCTTTTCCTTTTATAAAAAATACTGCCGCCGCACCGATCGTCGTCCCGATAAACGGCAGTAATATACCAATGACTGTTTCAGTCAGAAAATTCATCTAAATCACCGATTTCACAAAATATTTCTACTATCAGAAATATTCGTTCAGTCAATAAATGTTCGTCAATACGGTTGTTTTTTTCTCGTGCGTGTATTATAATATTTTTTATGAACGGAGGGATATTGATGAAAGAAAATCGCTTTGACTCCTTTTGCGAAAAAATTGCTTTAAAATGGAAAATCTTTTCAGGCAACGCATATTCCTGCCTTTGCCGAGCCGACAACAAAATAAACAAAAAGCAGAGGCTTAACATTATAATTATTGCGGCTGTCTGTGCGATTCTTTTTGCGGTAATGCTCTACCTCAATTATTGCACACCGTACCTTAATGACGACTATATTTATTTCAATATCTTTTCGGGAAAAGGAATCGGAGATTTTATTCTTCTCTCAATCAAGGATCAAAAGGTTGCGAACCTCTCCGACATTGTTGAATCCATGAAGGCGCACTACAACGTCATGAACGGACGAATACTCATTCACTCAATCGTTCAGGCAATTTTGCTTTTGCCGAAGAGCGTTTTTAATGTGCTCAACTCTGCGGCATACGTTGCTCTGATGCTTCTGATCTACAAGCACTGCAAGGGAACCGACAAGGAGCATAAGGCTGTTTTGTTTGTTCTCATCTGCCTTGCGGGCTGGACCTTTCTGCCAGATTTCGGCAAGACGGCGCTGTGGCTCACGGGCAGTATAAATTATCTTTGGAGCTCGGTTTTTAGGCTCGCCGTTCTGCTTCCGTTCAGGCTCTATGCCGACGGCAAGGACGACAAAATTCCGTGGTTGAAAACAATTGTCATGACCCTTGCGTGTCTTGCGGCAGGCGCAACCAACGAAAACACAAGCGCCGCATTCATCGGCGTTACAGTGCTTTTCATGATTTACTGCCGTGTTCACAAACGAAAGCTTCCTGTCTGGTCTTTCACGGGTCTCATCGCCGCGCTGTGCGGATTTTTCTTCATGGTTTCGGCACCGGGAAATTCAAGGCGCGTCGGAATCGGCGATGAAGTCGGAAATTCGATTGCGGCAAGGCTTGTAAATATTCCTGCAAACACGGTTCTTTTTCTATCCGTTTTTGTCGGAGCATTTGTCGTGTGCGCTGTCGTTCTTTATACATATGACCGCGAAAACAGCAACAAAAAGACAGGAATCGCATTTATCGCTTTACTCGGTGCATTCGGCGCGGCGGCGGTCATGGTCGCTTCTCCCCAGTTTCCGACAAGGGCATGGTTCGGCATTTATGTCTATGCAATGACGGCGGTAGGAATTCTCGTTTACAGAATTCTTCTCAGCGAAAATCTTACGCGCAGACTGATTCTGCTTTCGGTCGTGTTCTGGTCGGTATGGAGCATGATGTCATGTATTCACACGGCGCAGGATATGAAAAGGCTTCATGCGTTCAACGTCAAACGCGACGCGTATATAGAAGAACAAAAGGCGCAGGGCAATTATGACCTTGAGCTTGAAAAATACTACACTACGGATAAGCACGCCCCATCAATGGACGGCGCAGATATAACCGATGACCCCGAGCATTGGCGAAACATAACGTTTGCAATGCACTACGGTCTTGACAGTGTTAAAGAAAAGAAGTAACTTGACCCCGAAGGGAGCGGCATATATGAAAATTACAGAAATTCTTAACAACGGAAAGATGTCTTTGTCTTTTGAGGTTTTTCCTCCAAAGACCGACACCGCCTTTGAAAGCGTTCGTGAGGCAACTCACGAGATCGCGAAGCTCAAGCCCTCTTACATGAGCATAACCTACGGTGCAGGTGGCGGAACGAGCAGATATACGCTTGACATTGCCGAGGACATCATGAAGGACTACGGTGTGCCGACGCTCGCCCACCTGACCTGTGTTTCCTCATCAAAGGCGACAGTCCGTGAGCGAATCGCCGAGATGAACAAGCGAGGAATAAAGAATGTTCTCGCCCTCCGCGGCGATATCCCCGAAGAAATGCAGAACGAGGACAGAAGCGGCTGGGATCATCAATATGCTGTTGACCTTATCCATGAAATTAAGGAAAGCGGCTTCGATTTCTGCATCGGAGGCGCATGCTACCCCGAAATTCACCCCGAAAGCCCCAATCAAAAGGAGGACATCAAGCACCTCAGAGAAAAGGTTGAGGCAGGCTGTGAATTTCTGACGACGCAAATGTTTTTTGACAACAATCTTTTATATAATTTCCTTTATAAAATCCGCGAGGCAGGCATCACCGTGCCGATCGTTGCGGGAATTATGCCGATAACAAATGCAAAGCAGGTTGACCGAGCGATAAAGCTCTCAGGCTCATTCATGCCGCAGAGATTCAAGAGCCTTGTTGACAAGTTCGGCTCCGATCCTCTTGCAATGAAACAGGCAGGCATCGCCTACGCAACGGATCAGATCATCGACCTTTACGCAAACGGGGTTGAAAACGTTCACGTTTATTCGATGAACAAGCCCGATGTTGCGCAGAAAATACAGTCCAACCTCTCCGACATTTTAGGCAAGTGATGTTATGGAAACGGTTTACACTTTATTCTTTGACGAACCAAATGTAAACAAGCGTGAAATCATGCGATACATGGCGTCTCTCGGCGGCGGTGACGAAATTCTCGATCTTATTGACGAATGTCTCGCCGAGGTTCGGGAAATGCTTCAATATAAGGTTTGCTATACCGTTCTGTCGGCTGAAATCGACGGCGATATTATCTCTCTGCCGTGCGGACAAATCGAAAGCAAAAACCTTGCGAAAAATCTCAGCGGATGCGATAAAGCGATAGTTTTTGCCGCTACGATCGGCATCGGCATTGACCGACTGATTTCAAAATATTCAAGACTTTCTCCGACAAAGGCGCTCTGCTTTCAGGCAATAGGTGCCGAAAGAGTTGAAGCTCTCTGCGACAATTTTTGCGAGAAAATGAAATCGGAATTTGAAAAAAGCGGAGAAAGGCTCAAGCCGAGATTCAGTCCCGGCTACGGAGATCTGCCGCTTGAAACGCAAAAATTGATTTTCTCGCTGCTCGACTGTCCCAAAAGGATAGGCGTAACCCTCGGCGACACCCTGCTGATGTCACCGTCCAAATCCGTAACGGCATTTGTCGGAATAACCCGATGACAGGAAGTGTCTCAATGAACATTCGTGATTTTATTAAAAATAATATAGTTTACCTCGACGGCGGCATGGGCACGCTTCTGCAAAAGAGCGGCTTGCAGCCCGGCGAATTACCGGAACGTTGGAACATCTCCCACCACGAGGTAATCCGTGAAATACACAAAAGCTACTACGACAGCGGCAGTAATATCGTAAACACCAATACTTTTGGCGCAAACACGCTCAAGTTCGGCACCGATGAGCTTGATGAAATTATTCGTCATGCCGTGCAAAATGCCGATGAAGCGAGGAAAGCTTCTTCGGGAACGCAGGAAAAATTTGTTGCGCTCGATATAGGCCCTACGGGCAAGCTGCTTAAGCCTCTCGGCGATCTTGACTTTGAGGATGCAGTTAAAATCTTCGCCGAGACAGTCAAGCTCGGCGTGAAATACGGTGTTGACCTCATCACGATTGAAACGATGAACGACAGCTACGAGACAAAAGCCGCCGTGCTTGCCGCAAAGGAGAACAGCGACCTACCGATTATTGTAACAAACGCATACGGCGAAAACGGACGTCTTATGACAGGTGCCGATCCTGCCGTTATGGCGGCTATGCTTGAGGGAATGGATGTTGACGCAATCGGCGCAAACTGCTCCCTCGGTCCGAAGCAGCTCATGGGCGTTATGGACGAGCTTTTAAAATACTGCTCCGTTCCCGTTGCGTTCAAGCCGAATGCAGGCCTGCCGAAAAGCGACGGCAAGGTGACATACTACGACGTTGACGCAGAAGAATTTGCACAGGATATCAAGCTTGCTGTTGAAAACGGAGTGAGAATTGTCGGCGGCTGCTGCGGCACTACGCCCGAATATATCAAAAAGGTTTGCGAGCTTACCAAAGGCATGAAGCCGAAAGAAATTAAAAAAAAGACATATTCGGTCTGCACTTCCTATAACAAGGCTGTTTTCTTCGGCGAGAAGCCGATTTTGATAGGAGAAAGAATCAATCCTACAGGCAAAAAGCGTTTTAAGCAGGCTCTTTTGGAGAATGATATCGGATATATTCTTCAGGAGGCGGTAAATCAGCAGGCAAAGGGCGTTCATGTGCTTGACGTCAATGTAGGTTTACCCGGAATTGACGAAGCTCAGATGCTGACCGATTCCGTCTGCGAGCTTCAATGCGTTACCGACCTGCCCCTGCAGATAGACTCCTCCGACCCCGTTGCCATGGAAAAAGCCCTCCGCCGATACAACGGCAAGGCGATGATAAATTCTGTCAACGGCAAAGAGGAAAACATGCATGCGATTTTTCCGCTCGTGAAGAAATACGGCGGATTCGTTGTAGCTCTTACGCTTGACGAAAAAGGAATTCCGCCAACGGTCGAGGGCAGAATGAAAATTGCAGAAAAAATTCTTCTGACCGCCGCCGAATACGAAATAAGCAAAAAGGATATTATATTTGACCCGTTGGCAATGACTGTCAGCGCGGACAAAATGTCTGCCGTTACAACGCTTGAAACCGTTAAAAGAATCACCGAACAGCTCGGCTGCAACACCTCGCTCGGCGTTTCCAATGTCTCGTTCGGTCTGCCGTCGAGGGAGCTTGTCAATACGGCATTCTTCACCACGGCGATGGAAAACGGACTTTCCGCCGCAATCATGAACCCGTACTCTGCAAGAATGATGGAGGCTTACTACAGCTTCAACGTTGTTAAAGGTCTTGATGACAACTGCATGGACTTCATCAATTTTGCTTCACAGCAGGAGGTTCAGCCGACAGCTAAACAGGAAAGCTCACTTACCCTTAAAGAAGCGATTGAAAAAGGTCTCAAGGAAAAAGCAAGCGAGATAACAACGGCTTTGCTCAACGAAAGCGCGCCGCTTGATATAGTAAATACTCACGTTATACCTGCTCTTGACGATGTCGGCAAGCGATTTGAAGAAAAGAAGCTTTTCCTACCCCAGCTTTTGATGAGTGCGGAAGCGGCGAAGGCATCATTCGAGGTTATAAAGTCAACCATATCGGCAGACGGCAGCAGTGTCAAAAAGGGAAGCATCGTGATTGCGACCGTTCACGGCGATATCCACGACATTGGCAAAAACATTGTAAAGCTTCTGCTTGAAAACTACGGCTACAATGTCATCGACCTCGGCAAAAATGTTCCGCCAGAGACTGTTTTGGACGCAGTTATCGAGCATCACGCTCCCCTCGTTGGATTGAGCGCTCTGATGACAACGACAGTTCCTGCGATGGAGGAAACCGTCAAGCTTGTAAAGGAAAAAGCTCCGTGGTGCAAATCCGTTGTAGGCGGTGCAGTTCTCACACAGGACTATGCCGATAAAATAGGCGCAGACAAATATGCTGCCGACGCAATGGAAACCGTTCGCTATGCTGAATCGGTAATAGGTTAAAATCAAACAAAATGCTCTCCGACTTTTTACGGTCGGAGAGCTTATTTTTATATTCGGATTTATCAATCGTCCTCAAGGAGCTTTGAGTCTGCGATAACCTTTTCCGCAACGGGAACGGGAGCGTCCTCATAGCGAGTGAACTCGAATGTGAACGATCCTCTGCCTGCCGTAACAGAGCGGAGAACTGTTGCAAAGTTAGCCATTTCAGCCATCGGAACCTCAGCAACAAGCTCCTGGAGACTGTGATCGTCCTCTGACGGACCCATGCCGAGAACACGGCCGCGGCGCTTTGTAACGTCGCCCATGATGTCGCCGAGATATGCTTCGGGCATGAGAGCCTTAAGTGTTCCTATCGGCTCAAGAATTGCGGGACTTGCCTGCGGAATACCTGCCTTGAAAGCAAGGGAAGCGGCTGTCTTAAATGCCATTTCCGATGAATCAACGGGGTGATAAGAACCGTCATAAAGAACAGCCTTGAGACCAACCATCGGGTAGCCTGCCATAACGCCCTTCTTCATGCACTCGCGAAGTCCCTTTTCAACTGCGGGGAAATAGTTCTTCGGAACGGAACCGCCGACAACCTCAGATTCAAATACAAGATCGTCGCCCTCTGTCGGCTCAAAGCGAATCCAAACATCACCGAACTGACCGTGACCGCCCGACTGCTTCTTGTGACGACCCTGAACCTTAACGGTCTTGCGGATAGCCTCTCTGTAAGCAACGCGCGGCGGAGTAAGCTCAACGTCGATACCGAACTTGCTCTTGAGCTTGGAAACGATGATATCAAGATGCTGTTCGCCGAGACCCGAAAGAATCTGCTCCTTTGTCTCATGGTTCATCTCAAACTTGATCGTCGGATCCTCTTCAAGAAGTCTGTTTATACCCGAAACAACCTTTTCCTCGTCGCCCTTCTTGCAAGCCTTGACAGCCATTGAAAGGCACGGCTTCGGGAAGTTGATTCCGCTGAGCTCTATAACGTTCGATGCCGAGCAGATCGTATCGCCCGTCTTGACGCAATTGAGCTTTGTTACAACGCCGATATCGCCTGCAGGGATGCACTTGCAATCCTCGGACTTGTTACCTCTTATTGTGATGATCTTGCCCATACGCTCCGTCTCGCCTGTGCGTGCGTTATAGACGGGAGTTTCGGGGGTGATCTTGCCGCTGTCAACCTTGAAGTATGACATCTTTCCTACGAACGGGTCGGCAACAGTCTTGAAGCAGAGAGCCGCAAGAGGTCCGTTTTCGTCACATTCAACGTCCTTACCGCCTGCATAGGAAGCGGCATCGGGAGCAGAGTATGCCAGCTCATCCATGAGAAGATCTACGCCGTCAGTCGTGTAGCCCGAGCAAGCATATACGGGATAAACGGAGCTGGTATTAACGCCGTCGTTAAGAGCCTTGATGATCTCCTTACGGGTGAATTCCTCGCCTGCAAAGAACTTCTCCATAAGCTCATCGCTTGCCGTTGCAACAGCTTCGGTGAGAATGTCGAGCATTTCCTGAATCTTGTCGTCCTCGGGCATCGGGATCTCAACAGCCTTGCCGTCGTGATACTCATAGCCCTTGCGAGCGGCGAGGTTGACATAAGCCTTAACCTTACCGTCAACTATGTAGGGAACGATAACGGGGCAAACAGCACCGCCGTGAACAGCCTTGATCTCTTCAAAGGTCTTGTAGAAATCGGCATGCTCCTTATCACAACGGGTGATTGCAAACATTTTGCCGCGCTTCTTGGCTGCCTTGAAAGCCTTTTCAGCGCCAACGTCATACTTATGACCTGCGCCGAGAACGATAAGCACGCACTCGGAAGCGGCGATGCCCTCGCACATTTCTCCCTCAAAGTCAAAAAGACCGGGGGTGTCGATTATATTAAGCTTGCAGTCCTTCCACTCAATCGGAGCGACGGCTGCCGAAACTGAAACATTTCTTCTTCTCTCCTCGGGGTCAAAGTCGAGAACGGCTGTTCCGTCATCAACTCTGCCGAGTCTGTCTGTCAGACCTGCGATATAAAGCATAGCCTCAACGAGGGTAGTTTTGCCTCGTCCTGCATGACCTGCAACAGCGATATTTCTGATATCCTTAGCGTTATAGTATTTCAAAAGATAACCTCCTTACGTTCTACATTGATTTCAGCGCACCTTAAATGATTTTGAACGCAGAATTGCAACAATTAACAGAGTTCCTATCAATGTATCAACGCTCTAACTATATCACATATTAACATAAATTTCAATAGGTTTTTAAAAAATATGTTAAATATTATTAAAAACAGAGCAAAAAATATGGACGCAGTTTTTCTGCGTCCGATATTTGTAGATTATATTCGTTATGCTTGCGAATCAGCAGGTTGTTCCGACTCTGTAGACTTGTCCGAATCGGTAGGCTGATCGGGGTCAGGAGTGTCGGGATCAACTGGCTGATCGGGATCCGGTTTGTCGGGGTCAACAGGTTGATCAGGATCCGGTTTGTCGGGGTCAACAGGCTGATCAGGATCCGGCTTGTCGGGATCAACTGGCTGATCGGGATCGGGGTTATCGGGATCAACAGGTGTCTCTGCCTTTGGATAGAAGCTTATAAGCTCGTCGAGACCTACGGATATTCTGAGTATTACCAATGCGTCAGCTGAATTGATGCTCTTGCTTGCGTCAATGTCGGCGGCGGCATATTCAGCTCCGGTAAGCGTTGAAAGTGATACAACATGCCGAAGCACACAGAGTGCGTCCGCCGAGTTCACCTTACCGTCGCTGTTTACATCGCCCATAAGAACGAGCGTATATTTCTCGTCAACGGCTGTTTCGCACCTTGTTTCAAGCTGTTTGCCTGTTGCTATCTCTTCGGGCTTTATAACCTCAAGATCCTTGCCAACCACAAAGTCCTCCAGGATTTTATCCGCCGTTGCGTTCTGATCAAATATTCTGATTATTTTTTCTTCGCCGTCAAGGGTGCATATCGTTGCCTCGTCGCTGAGCTTAAATGTTGTGTCCTTTTCAACGGGCGGTTCTTCCTCAGGCTCAAGCTCGGTAAACGCTATACTGTTTTCCGTTGCATATTTCTGAGCCGCAGTATCGGCATAGCCCTCGATCACGCAGTTGGGGTCAGCCGCGAAAATAAGCTCAAGCTCCTCATTCTCGTCAAGTCCGTAGCTGAGGGAATATCCGATTGCATGCTCGCCAATGGTGGTTACGCTCTTCGGAATGCTGAATGTTATTTTATTCTCGCCGTTTGAAATATCAACAAATGCATTTTCAGCGATTTCGGTTATTCCTTTTTCTATCACTACCCTGTCGATCGGGCAATCCTCAATGAAGAAGCACGGCATTGCATTATCGTCAAAGTACATGTCTGCCTCGCCTTCACCGCTGACAGTCAGCGTTTTGGTCTCAGCGTCATACTTCCATGTTGATTTCTCGCCGCAGATACCCTCGGAAACTATCGGAATAAACATAAAGTCATTTTCCTTGGCATATTCTGCCGCCGCAGTATCATTATAGCCGAGAATATAAAAATCGGCATTCTTGACTATCTTTCCGTTCTCGTCGAAATGATATCCGACCGCCTTTTCTCCGACAGCCGCAATTCCATCGGAAATATAGTAGCTTTCGCAATCGACAAACATCGAATATGCGCCGATTTTTGTAATCGCCTCATCAATGCTGATGCTTGCAAGCTCGCTGTTTAGATAAACGGGCATATCATAAAGCGAATAATCAGCCATCTCGCCGCTTCCGATGATGAAAAGATTATTTTCCTCGTCAATCTCCCACGAAATCGTTTCACTGATCGTTCCGCTTTTTGCAAGCGGATCGCCGAGAGAATCAAAGCTCATTTCATTTTCTTCCGCATAGGTCTTAGCCGCTGTTGTGTCATATCCTGTAATTGTAAAGCCCTCAACAAGCGAGCCTCTGTTTCCGTAGCCGAAAGCCTTTTGTCCTATCTCCTTTACCGAATACGGAATACGAACATTCTTCAACGATGTGCAAAGAGCAAACGCGTTATCCTCAATAGTCTGTATGCCCTCCGGAATAAGCACCTTGCTAAGCTTTGAGCAACCTGAAAATGCTGCATCCGAAATTTTTTGTATTCCGGCAGGAATTACAATTTCGGTAAGCCTTGCACAGCTGTCAAATGCCTCAGAGCCGATATAATCCATACTCTCGGGGAGCGATACGGTTCCGAGCTTTTCACAACAGTAAAACGCTCTGTCGCCGATTGATACAAGCAACTTTGGAGCTGTAAATGCTTCAAGCGATGTGCAGGAATTAAAAGCGCCCGTTCCAAGTGTTTTTACTGAGTCGGGAAGCTGAATCAGCTTGAGCGAAGAGCACTTATAAAAAGCGTATGCTCCGATATCCGTCAAGCCCTCGGGAAGCTCGACCATTGCAAGGCCTGTACAGCCTGAAAAAGCCGATTCGCCTATGACGGTAGCTCCGCCTGCCTCAATTGAAACGCTTTTGAGCGCGAGACAGTTTGAAAAAGCGCCCTTGCCGATTTTAGTTATAGTTTTAGGAATTGTAACTGCAACGAGCTCTGCGCTCTTTCTCAGTGCATAATTGCCTATACCCGTGATACCCTCACCGAATTCAACCGTGTTGTAATCACAGTCTGCCCAGGGAATCAAGGAGTTTTCCTCCTCGTCCTCGTATGTATCGTAATCGGGTATATCGCCCGTACCGTCAAAGGACAGGGTTTTGCTCTGATCGTCAAAGCTCCAGGTTACCTCCGAGCCTTCAATTGTTTCGGCGGCGAAAGCGGTAACCGTACCGAAGCCCGCAACGCATGCAGTCATCAGCATACAGAGTGCCAACGCAAATGATATGATCTTTTTCATTATATTATTCTCCTCTTTACTAAATAAAGTAATCCATTTTAACTATGGATTTATAGTATAATTATAAATCATTTTCCTTTTGGTGTCAATACACGCAGGATACGACAAAATATGTAAAATGGCTGTCCCGAGCTCTCTCGGAACAGCCGATATCATATAAAATTATGACAAAAAGGGGGAACGGCCCGACGTGTGCAACATCGAGCCGTTCAAGGGAAAGAGAAAATAAAAATGAAAATAGAGATAACTATCTCCATGAGTATAGTATCTTATATCTTCGAAATAATTGTTGCAAAAGTATGAACAAATTATTAATAATTGCAATTTTATAGCAATTTTATGACTCTAATGCATTGAAATCACCTCATTCACAACTGTTTTCCGCACATAAATGTCTATTGACAACGATTCCCTACGCTGATAGAATATACATATATTATATAGATGAGGAGCGGTATATATGCTGAAAAAGGCATTGGCGGCAATTCTTTCTGTTACCCTTATTTTCAGTTCTTCCTTTGTGCTACGAACCTCTGCGGAAAGCAAGGAGAGCAAAACAGGCTTTGCCATAGCATCCGATGTACACTATGTACGTCCCGTAAAGCAGGTCGGAACATCCCTTAAGGACGAGGGACTTGAAACCACCTTTAATTCCGAGAGCGAACTGCTTACCAATCAGAGCGGATTCGTAATTGACGAATTTCTCAGGCAGTGCGCCGAAAACCCGGACTGTCAGTTTGTACTTATCTCGGGCGATATTGCAACACACGGCAGAGATTATTGCGAAGAGCACGAGACGGTCGCCGCAAAGTTCAGAAAATTTGAACAGGAAACGGGCAAGCAGGTTTATGTTATCAACGGCAACCACGACAACGCAAAAGACATGCCGATTGACCACAAAAAATTCACTGAAATCTATCATGAATTCGGCTACGATGAGGCACTTTCAACCGATGAAGGTACATGCTCATACAGTGCCGAGCTTAACGATGAATACATTCTTGTTGCGGTCGATACCTGCGACGAAAGATACAGAGTAGTTCCGAACAATGACGCTTCAAGAATGGATTGGACTGTCAAGCAGATCAAGGCGGCTAAGAAGCAGGGCAAAAAGGTTATCCTCATGATGCACCACAACCTCATTGACCATGACCCGTATCAGAAGCTTCTCCAGAAAAGCTATGTTGTAGATACTCCATATTCCTACGCGGGACTTCTTGCCGACCTCGGTGTAAAGCTTGTATTTACAGGCCATACGCACAACAATGACGTCAATTATTACACGAGTCCGCTCGGCAATACGATTTATGACTTTTCCTCCTCCAGCATGGGTAATTTCCCTGCCGAATATAAATTTATAAGTATGACGGACAGCGAAATCAAATATGAAACGAAGCAGATCAACCGTATTGACGCAGACAAGCTCGCCGAGGTCTGTAAGGGCTATACACAGGAAGAGCTTGAACTGATGAAAACCGACCTGCAAGCCTATGTATGGAACGGCAAATACAAAGAGATGTCCGAAAGCATAAGAGAAGAAATAAGCCCTGAGCTTCTCGGTATCAAAGAATCAAGCGCCTTGTACTCTAAAATCAAGCCTGTTACCGATATGATAAAGGAAATGGCGGACACCCCGCTCTACGGCAACGGAGGAATAAAGGAGCAGGCCGCCGCATACGGTCTTGACATTCCCGACAGCGAATACTCAACACTCATTGATGCGCTGACAATGCTGGGCCTGAGATATAAAATCGGAGAAAAGATCTATACTCAGGATTCAACCGATTTTGCGGTCATAGTCAAAGCTCTCGCCTTTACGATCCGCAAATCCGCCGCCGTAACGGCAGACAGCGGTACCCTTGCGAATGCAAACGCTCTTCTTAATAAAGTCGGCTACAAGGGCGGCATCGCCGATAACGCCTTTAAAGCGTTCTGCGAAAAATACGGTTTCGCAACTCCTGCCGAAAAGGAAGCGCTCGGCATTGTATTCAGTCTCTTCGGCGGATACATCGCAGACAAGGACGGCGTTGATAACCGCAACGGCACGATCCCCGGCTACGGCGTAAAGGAAGAATACACAAACAAATTTGTCGAGCTGTTCAAAAAGCTTGTTAATATCACAATTGAGATAATGAAGAAGCTTTATGAGACTGTTTCTCCGATTATAGGAAAATAATTTTATAAAAAGCAAAAATTCTATTGACAAACCGAAAAACGTGTGCTAACATATATAAGCTGTTCTTTTTCAAAGACAGCAGGTGCAATCAGCGTAATGGTTTTTACAAACCGCCTGCCGAGAATGGGAGCATACGATATCCGATTTATCGGGTCAATATTTGTATGTCAGAACCCTGTTCACGGTAAGTGGACAGGGTTTATTTTCGTTTATAAGCACCTATTTCATTGCATGAGAGGTGAAAAAAATGCCAAGTGCAAGCGTATTGGAACAGAAGAAGCAGATAGTTGCTTCCGTTGCAGACAGAATCAGCAATTCATGTGCAGGTGTAATCGTAGATTACAAGGGAATTTCCGTTGCCGATGATACAGCTCTTCGTAAGGAGCTTCGTGAAGCAGGAGTTGAGTACACTGTTGTTAAGAATACTCTCCTCAAGCTCGCAATCAACGGTACGTCTCTCGAAAGCATGGGTGAGGTTCTCGACGGAACAACAGCTCTCGCAACTTCCAAGGACGACTATGTAGCCGCAGCCCGTATCCTCAACAAGTATGCAGAGGATCACGAAAACTTCAAGCTTAAAGCAGGTTACCTCGACGGTGAGGTAATGACGATGGAGAAGCTCAAGGATCTTGCAAACCTTCCCTCGAGAGAAACATTGCTCTCTATGGTTGCAAATGTATTCAGCGCACCTATCGCAGGCTTTGCTCGTGCTGTTCAGGCTATCGCCGATAAGGCAGAGGCTCCCGCTGAGGCTTAATTTTCAGCGAAACTAAATTTAAAAATTACAAAAACTTTTATGGAGGTAAATTACCATGGCATCAGAGAAAATTAATGCTATCGTTGAAGAGTTGAAGACTCTTTCAGTTCTTGAGCTTTCAGAGCTCGTACACGCAGTAGAGGATGAGTTCGGCGTATCAGCTGCAGCAGCAGTTGTAGCAGGTCCGGCAGCAGCAGGCCCGGCAGTTGAGGAAAAGACAGAGTTTGACGTTATCCTCAAGAGCGCAGGCGCACAGAAGATCAAGGTTGTTAAGGCAGTTAAGGACATCACAGGTCTTGGACTTGCTGAGGCAAAGGCACTTGTTGACGGCGCACCGAAGGCAGTTAAGGAAGGCGCTTCTAAGGACGAGGCTGAGGAAATCAAGGCTAAGCTCGAGGAAGTTGGCGCAGAGATCGAACTCAAGTAAGTTTGACTTTGAAAATCAAAAAGCAGTCGCTTTACGGCGGCTGCTTTTTTGTATATACAATAGGGGTTAAAGGAGACGAAGCAAAACATGTTATAAGCCTATCCTGTAGCGGCTGATTCTCTTACGTTACATTCGTTAAATATAACGAGCATAAAAAAGGACAGCCGAAGCTGTCCTTCAATTATTCATTTGAGATTATTTCATAAGGATCTGCTCAAGAGCCTCAAGAACGACCAGGAAGAATCTTACGAAAAGAAGTGCCTGACCCTTTGCCCACTCTGTGAGTCTCTCCTGCCATGTCGGAACCTTGGGAGCATGGTAGAAGCAAGCTGTGTCAGCATTGAAATCGTCTACAGAGATATCAAGTGTGCAAACGAAGCCTGTGAAGTTGCCTTCTGCATCTACATAACCTACAGAATAGTCTATTGCATCAGGATTGGAAACAGCACCGATCGGGTTGCCTTCTTCATCTTCCTGATAAAGCTCACCAAAGAGATCGAAGTAAATGTTACCGAAGTCAACATCATACTCTTCAGGAACGTCCTCTGTTGTTGCAATGTCAATGTAAGCAATTACGATGCCCTCGTCGGAGGTAGCAAAGAACTTGTTAAAGTCAGCCTTCTCTAACTTGAAGATGATTGCACCGTCTTCTTCGCCAACCTGTGTTATTGAAATACGGTTAGACTGAGCAACATCGTCAGCAAATCTGATGTTCTTGATTGTAACATATGATGATGTTGAGTAGATGCTTGCAAGATAGAAATAGAATGTCTCTGCATCAGCGGGAACCTTGTCAAGATAATCCGACTTCATTACGAGAGGAATCGAATACTCTTTTGAGGGCTCGATGTATGTATTTTCGATTGAGAAAACAACTTTGCCCGGCTGCTTTGCAATGTCAGAGGGCATACCCTTCGGCTCTTCTGTGCCGTCACCTTCGGCAAATGCTGCAACACCGAGTGTAAAGAGCATGATAACCGAAAGAAGAATTGCTAAAAACTTTTTCATTGGAAAATCTCTCCTTTTGTTTTCTGCATTTTCATGCGTTTATTATGCGAAGGAACACTTCGCTTTTTTATTATAATATCACGAAAAAATTTTTTATAGTTCTAATTGAGAATAATAATAACATTTTAATAAAAATTCGTGAATTATTTTTTTGTTTTAGTGTAAATTGTTTTTTCGTTCACAATATATTGTGTTAATTACAAATTTCCTGCATTACTTCATTTACGACCTCACCTGCAACAGAGAGTCCCGAGCCTGATTTTTCAACAACGCAGACCACTGCATACGGAGCGTCCTCGCGCTGAGAAAATCCGACAAACCATGCATGCGAGCCGCCCTCAACCTCTGCCGTACCCGTCTTTCCGCACATTTCAAGTCCGGGGAAGAAAGAGTCGGAATAATAGTTGACAACATTGGAACGCAGAAGCTTTTTCATCTGCGAAGCAATCTCGGGGGTAATGTTTACGGTTTTATTGACCTCTGTTTTGCCGATCACAGTCACCTTTCCATCGGGCGAAACCATGTTCTGAACATAATACGGCTTTGTCGCAACGCCGTTGTTTGCAATTGCGCCAAGGACGGTAAGCATATGATAGGGATTGACCATTGTTGTATACTGTCCGATTCCCGCCCATCCGAGGTCGGTTTTCGTTGTTTTGCTGACATCAAATCTGCTTGTTGAAACGCTGATCTGACCCATGTCCTCCTTTGTATTAAAGCCAAGCTCGCCCGCTGTCTGCATCAGCTTCGACTGTCCGAGCTGAATCGCAATCTGAGCAAAAGCGGAATTGCATGAATGGTTGAGAGCTTCCTCAAAATCAACCGTTCCGTGAACTCCGTTACATATTATTTTGCCGTCACCCGTTGCATACTCGCCCGTACATTCAAAGGTCTGGGAATATATATCGGGAATATTTTCGATCGCGCTGACAGCGGTCACAATTTTAAATATCGAGCCCGGAGTATAAAGTCCCGAAACAAAGCGATTGAGATAAACACCCTCATATTTATCGGGGTTTTCGTCAATATCATCGGGCTTGTCCTGCGGATCATACGACGGGGTGGACACCATACAGGTTATTGCCCCCGTTTTATAGTTGTATACGGCGATCGTACCCTTTCTGCCGTCCATTGCCTCATATGCCGTGCGGCATATATCCGCGTCAAGGGTGAGATTTATGTCGTTACCTCTATTGTATTTCTTGAGATTATAAACACCGTTTACAAAATCATAGCCCGAGAGCTTTGCGCTGTAAACATACTGCACTCCCGTTGCAATGAATGATGAATTATCGCCGACGGCATGAAGCATCGCCTTGCGCACGGTTCTGTCGTCGTTGTATATTCTTACTCCGTCCTCGGAGTATACCAGCTTTGTGCCGTTGCAGTCAAAAACCGTGCCTGCGCTTGAAATTTCGCCGTTTTTATAAATATGCTGATTAACAAGATTTGACGTCCATTCCGAGCCGTGAACAAAGAAATTGTACATCATGAATCCGAGTCCGCAGAAAAATGCAACTATAACGAAGTAAAGAACAAAGGCACGTCTTGTGGTATTTCTCATTTATTTAGCCCTCCCGTTCCCGGATTTCTTCCGTGATATCGGAATATCCTTGGGGGTCTGTGTCTGACCTGTACGTTTTCTGCTTATCGGCACATCTCCCTTTCCCGTCTGCGGGGTTTTCTTCTTGCTGATCGGCACATCCGCCGCCGAGCCTTTAACTCTTACAGGCTGATTGACAACAGGCGGAACATATACCTTCTTCTTAGACCTTTTTCCGATCATTATATTCGGCGGATAGAGCGGATGATCGGGAAGAATTGTCTGCGAAAGCTTCGGATATGTCCGTATATCCGCGCATTTTATCAGCGCCAGCATACCCCACGAGGAGATTATGCTCGAACCGCCGCGGCTGATAAAAGGAAGCGTAACGCCTGTGAACGGAAGAACGTCCGTTACACCGAAAATATTCAGTGAGGTCTGGAACAAAAGCAGTCCTGCCGCCGCGCATGCCGAAATTGCATAGAATGCCGAGCGCGTGTTTCTCGCAACCTTTATGGCATAGAGTAAAATGAAAGCATATGTAATAACGATAGTGAGCGCGACGATCATCCCCCACTCCTCGCAGATCATTCCGAAAGCAAGATCAGTCTCAGAGAAAACAACATTTCGCAGCTCGCCCCTGCCGATTCCGAGTCCGAAAAGTCCGCCGCTTGCGGAATAAATCAGTGTTCTTGTCTGCTGCATGCCCTCGTCATTGATCATTTCCCATATGTGGCGGTATGCCTTGAATCTGGCGGCAACATGCGGCTTGAAATAAACAATCATTATTGCACCGAGCAATGCCGCAACGCAAACAAGAGCAATTGTTCTGACATCGCCCGAACGCATGAATGCGATTATTATAAACATGAAGAAGAAAATCAGCGCCGCGCCGAAATCCTTCATAAGGAACATCGCGCCTACACAGCCAAAGGAGAAAATAAGGTACTTTGTAAGGCTTCGCGCGCTCTGAAGCTTGTCCAGAGATGCTGCTCCGACAAAGACAAATGCAAGCTTTACGAATTCTGACGGCTGAATCGAAATTCCGCCTATTGTTATCCAGTTAAGTGCTCCGTAAGTGTACTTTGCGAGCGCAAGATTGGCAACGAGCAATCCGACCGCCGCAATCGCAACGGGCATTCTCAGCTTCATTACCACGTCCGTGCGGCGCATGACAACAAGCATGAATATAAATAGAACCAATCCGAGCATTATTGCAACAACCTGTTTAAGCGCATATCCGTTGTCAACAGTTGCAACATTTGTCAGTCCGATTCCCGAAAACAGGAATCCGATTATCTCAAGCTCAAAGTTGTTCTGCCTGCAAAAGGTTGAAGCGATTACAAAATAGAGCCATTCCAGGACTATATAGCCGCCGAAAATCAAAAAAAGCGTACTGTTAAAGCCGTCGGCGGTAATCACCACCGTTGCGGTCAATATTTGAAATATCGTAACGAGGATAAGTGCAAATCCCCAGTGAAATTTATTGTTCAGCTTTTCGTTGCTCACGTTATTCCCCCTTTAGTAACCGACATTCACGCAAAAGCGGTTACATCAAAACATTTTTTCAATTTATTATAACGCATAAATCCAAAAATCTCAATATATTTACTATTTTTTTACATTTATGAACGAATCATCTTTATTTTTTCATTCTGCTATTTATTTTGTATAAATAAAGTAGTATAATATATTTTTAAGTGAGGTGTCGAATCATGACAAAAAAGCAAAGAGCGCTTCATTGTGTTGAGGCGCTGAAAAAGGAATACCCTGACGCTGTTTGTTCGCTGGATTGCAAGACGGATTTTCAGCTTCTTGTCGCAACCAGGCTTTCGGCGCAGTGTACGGATGCCCGTGTGAATATTGTCACGCCTGCACTTTTTGAGAAATACCCTACCGTTGAAGCCTTTGCCGAAGCTGATGTTGCCGATATCGAGGAGCTAATACGCTCCTGCGGATTTTACAGAACAAAAGCTAAGGATCTCATCGGCATGGCTCAAAAAATCCTCTCCGATTTCGACGGAAAGGTTCCCGATAACATTGAGGATCTAACCTCGCTCCCGGGGGTGGGCAGAAAAACCGCCAATCTCATTTGCGGCGATGTTTACGGTAAGCCTGCCGTCGTTGCCGACACTCACCTTATTCGCATAAGCAATCTTCTCGGTCTTGTTGATACAAAGGACCCCTTCAAGGTCGAACTTGCACTGCGCGAGCTTCTTCCGCCCGAGGAAAGCAATGATTTTTGTCATCGCTGTGTTCTCCACGGCAGAGCCGTATGTATAGCAAGACGTCCTGCTTGCGAAAAATGCTGTATGGCGGATTTCTGCAAATCGGCAAAAAAATAAGACAGCAACGCACGGTCATCGTGTGCGCTGTTGCCTTTAAATTGTATTCACATCGACTTTTACGTTCAGAATAAAAATCGACTGACTGCCAATGCCGCTGCCGCACCGACGAGGGCGGCACCCACCAGTTTTGCAATAAGAATTGCTCGGTTGCGTTTCAGCTTTGTCGGCGGCGGTGCTCCTGTTTCCCCTGCGATTTTCCCGGCGCGCTCTCTCAGCGTTCCTTCGCTGACCTGAGAAAACTCAGGCTTTACGAAGAATATTACACGTTCAAAATATTCACAGGTCGGTTTGGTGACCTCAACGACCTGATGGTTTACTCCCTTGATCAAACTATCCCTGCTTTCGATTGTTTTTGTCTCTTTTATTGTTGTCTCTGCGGTTGCTTTTTATGCAGGACAAAGTGAATAAAACACGACCGAAAACGACAGCTTGTAACATTTTCCACGTTTTCTGTGGAAGTGTGGAAAACTTTGATTTTTTCAGAAAATCGGTGGAAAACTATGTGGAAAGTGTGGATAACTCCCTTTGCAAACGTTGATTTTACGCATTTTTCCACATTTTGACCCGTTGAAAACACGGTTTTCGTTAATTATTTAACAATCTGCGTTATTCTTTGTCAAGTATTTTTTTGTTATAAAAAACGGGAAATTTTGCTCAAAATTTAATAAATCTTTGTGCAAAACAGAGTTTAAAAAAAGCTTGACAAGTAATTGGTAACAAAAGGTTACAAAATGAATATTTTTACAAATCCCAAACTTTTCATTGTATGAATACAAAGGAGATCTTGCATGAAAAGCTATATTAAAGACAACAGCATAGTTTTTGACGAGGTTGACAACCTTGACATCGCCCTGACCCTCGACTGCGGACAGGCTTTTCGCTGGGTTCAAAAGCCAAGCGGAGCTTGGCACGGAGTTGCGTCGAGCCGAGCGGTAGATATAATGCAGGACGGCGAAAAAATCACCGTTATCGGCGACACCGACGAGAGCTTTTGGCGAACCTATTTTGACCTTGACCGCGACTACGGCGCAATCTGCGAAAAGCTGAAAACAGACAATTGGCTCAACAGGGCAATCAGTGAATACGGCGGAATACGGATTCTCCGCCAGGACACATGGGAAGCGCTCTGCTCATTTATCATATCGCAAAACAACAACATTCCGAGAATAAAGGGAATAATAGAAAGGCTGTGTGCAACCTTCGGTGACGATCTCGGAAACGGCGATTTCAGTTTTCCGACCGCCGAAGTGCTTGCAAAATGCAACGTTGACGATCTTGCGCCTTTGCGTTCGGGTTTCAGAGCAAAATACATAATTGACGCGGCGCAAAAGGTTGCCGACGGTGAAGTAAATCTCAACATGCTTGCCACGGAGGATATGGATGTCTGCCGAGCCGAGCTGATAAAAATCAAGGGAGTCGGTGCAAAGGTTGCCGAATGTACTCTTCTCTATGGCTGCGGAAGAATCGAGGCTTTTCCCGTTGATGTATGGGTCAAGCGCATAATGGCCGAGATGTATCCCGACGGTTTACCCGAATGTACCTCGGGTGTTGAAGGAATAGCACAGCAATTTCTATTCCACTGGCGAAGAAATACGGAAATAATATAATTAACATAAACAGGGAGACAATATGAAAGATCTTATAAAGTATTTGCGGCATTATATTAAAGAAAGCATCCTTGCGCCGCTGTTCAAAATGCTTGAAGCGAGCTTTGAACTGTTTGTTCCGCTGGTAATGGCGGCGATAATAGACACAGGCATCAAAAACTCGGACAAGCCCTACATTTTTAAAATGGGAATGGTTCTTGTCGGATTGGCGATTGTAGGCTTCATCAGTGCGCTGACTGCTCAATATTTTGCCGCCAAAGCGGCAGTCGGATTCGGCAAGGAGCTGAGAGGTGACCTTTACCGTCACATCAACACGCTGTCCTATTCCGAGATCGACAAAATCGGAACATCAACGCTTATCACCCGTTTGACGGCGGATGTAAATCAAATGCAAACAGCGGTCAACCTTTTTCTGCGGCTTTTCCTGCGTTCACCGTTCATCGTTATCGGCGCAGTCGTCATGGCCTTCACGGTTGATCCGAAAACGGCTATAATTTTTGCCGTTTCGATTCCTATGCTTGCGGTTGTCGTTTTCGGCATCATGTTCTATTCTGTGCCGATTTATAAGAAAGTACAAAACAGGCTTGATTCCGTAATGAGGATGACGAGAGAAAATCTTTCGGGCGTGCGCGTGATTCGTGCATTTAACCATGAGCAAAGGGAAATCGAGGACTTTGACAAATGCTCGGAGGAATTGAAGGATATGCAGCTTTACGGCGGCAAGATCTCGGCATATCTCAATCCGATAACCTATGTTATAGTCAATCTTTCAATCGTGCTCATTATTTACGTCGGCGGACTTCGTGTTGACACGGGCAGACTGACGCAGGGCGAGGTTATTTCACTCATCAACTATATGTCGCAGGTTCTTGTTGAGCTTATTAAGCTATCAAATCTCATAATCAACCTTACAAAATCCGTTGCATGCGGAAACAGAATCAACGACGTTTTCAAGATAAAACCGTCAATCAACGACGGAAGCGGAATAAAGACCGAGAACGATACGGCGGTCGAATTTGACCATGTAAGCGCAACATATGCAGGATCAAATGAAAAATCGCTTGACTCGCTCACGCTTAACGTTCCGAGAGGCTCGACGGTCGGCATAATCGGCGCAACAGGCTCGGGCAAAACAACTCTTATCAATCTTATACCGAGATTTTACGATGTCAGCGGCGGCTCGCTCAAGGTCAACGGAACGGACGTTCGCAATTACAATGTTGACGAGCTTCGCAAGCTGGTAGGCGTTGTTCCGCAAAAGGCGGCGCTTGTCAGCGGAACGGTTCGAGACAATATGAAATGGGGAAAGCCCGACGCAACCGATGAGGAAATAAATGCGGCACTGAAAACTGCTCAGGCTCTCGACTTTGTTGACGAAAAGAATGGACTTGACAGCAAAATTCTTCAAGGCGGCAAGAATCTTTCGGGCGGTCAGATTCAGCGTCTGACAATTGCAAGAGCACTTGTCAGGAAGCCCGAAATCCTTATTCTTGACGACAGCTCGTCGGCTCTTGACTTTGCGACGGATGCCGCACTCAGACGTGCGATAAAATCCGACACGGACAACATGACAGTTTTCATCGTTTCTCAGCGTTTTTCGACGATAAAAAATGCCGATATGATAATTGTGCTTGACGACGGCAAGGTTTGCGGAATCGGCAAGCATGACGAACTTTTTGAAAGCTGCGAGGAATACCGCGACATTTGCGAATCTCAGCTTTCGAGTAAGGAGGCGGTATAAATGAAGAAAAATAATAAAGGAACATTCCGCCGCCTGCTCAAGCTTATTGAAAAATATAAATTTCTTGTGCTTCTCTCTTTGCTTTTGGCTGTTGTTGTCGTTGCAACTCAGCTTTATGCGCCGATACTTTTCGGCGATGCAGTCGATCTCGCTCTCGGCAAGGGTCAGGTCGATATTGAAGGAATTATTGCAATCCTCGTTAAAACCGCCGTTGTAATCTGCATAACGGCTCTGGCTCAGTGGATAATGAACATCATAAACAATCGCATAACATACAGGGTTGTTAAGGATCTGCGTGTTCAGGCATTCCGCCATTTGCAAAAACTTGACATATCATATATCGACTCTCACGAGCACGGAGATATCGTCAGCCGAATTATTACTGATATAGATCAGCTCTCGGACGGTCTGCTGATGGGCTTTACCCAGTTTTTTACGGGTGTTATAACAATTCTCGGTACATTGATTTTTATGTTTTCCGTCAATGTAAAAATCGCGCTTATTGTCGTTCTCCTCACGCCTCTTTCTCTTTTTGTTGCTTCGTTCATTGCGAAAAGAACCTACTCGATGTTCCAAAAGCAGTCAGAAACAAGAGGCGAAATTACAACGCATATCAACGAGATGGTCGGCAATCAGAAGCTTGTCAAGGCATTCAGCCGTGAGGACGCTTCGGAAGAAAAGTTTGACGAGATAAACGACAGACTCACAAGATACAGTCTTAAAGCGTCGTTCTTCTCCTCAATGGTCAATCCGTCAACAAGACTTATCAATGCCCTTGTTTATGCGGGTGTAGGCGCCTTCGGTGCTCTCTCAGCCATTGCAGGCAGACTTACGGTCGGTCAGCTTAGCTGCTTCCTCAGCTATGCAACGCAGTACACGAAGCCGTTCAACGAGATTTCGGGCGTTGTCACGGAGCTTCAGAATGCCCTCGCTTCGGCGGCAAGAGTCTTTGAACTCATTGACGAAAAGGAACAGCTTCCCGACTGCTACAATGCGAAGGAGCTTGAAAAGGCAAACGGCGAGGTTGAGTTTGAAAATGTTTCTTTCTCATACGATAAGAGCAAGGAGCTCATCAAAAATCTCAGCATCAGTGCAAAGCCCGGTCAGCGTGTTGCAATCGTCGGACCGACGGGCTGCGGCAAGAGTACGCTTATCAATCTTCTTATGCGTTTCTATGATCCCGACAGCGGAATGATCAAGGTTGACGGCGAAAATTCAATGGATTTCACAAGAAAATCATTGCGTAAAAACTTCGGCATGGTGCTCCAGGAAACATGGCTTAAATCGGGCACGGTCAGGGAGAATATCGCATATTCAAATCCCGACGCAACGGATGAGGAAATTATTGCCGCCGCAAAGCTTACGCACGCTCACAGCTTTATAAAGCGCTTGCCCGACGGCTATGACACGGTTCTCGGCGAAAACGGCGGTTCTCTCTCTCAAGGACAAAAGCAGCTGCTTTGCATAACGAGAGTTTTGCTCAATCTGCCGCCGATGCTTATTCTCGATGAAGCGACATCGTCAATCGACAGCCACACCGAGATTAGAATTCAGAAAACCTTTGCACGAATGATGAAGGGCAGGACGTGCTTTGTTGTTGCTCACCGACTTTCGACGATCCGTGAATCGGACATCATTCTTGTTATGAACAAGGGTCAGATCATCGAGCAGGGCACGCACGAACAGTTGCTTGAAAAGCACGGCTTCTACTATGACCTTTACAACAGCCAGTTCGCCGTGACAGAATAACAAAACAAAAATTTAACCGTTCTTTTTTGTGCGTGGCTTCGGCTGCGCACTTTTTGTTTTACGTTACAAACAGTTGAAAAATATCTGTCAATATGATATAATACAGCTACCACACAAAGTTCATATAGAAGCTAAACCAAATTGCGTAGCCGGAATAGATAAAAATACCGGCTTACTTTTCTATGCTTTTGGTTTAGAACTGTAACTTTGTGTGGTAGCAATCAAGCCGTGTATTTTTTGTGCGTGGCTTCGGCTGCGCACTTTTTATTTTTCGGGGGATAATAAAATGATTGATCTCTATGACTATGTCTTTAACTCAGAGGAAGAAATTCCGGAAAAGGTTGTTGATGAAACGGGAGCAGTGCTGACTCCATGTCGCCCCGAAACCTGTGAGGGCAACGGTATGCACTCCGACCATAAAATTTGCTGTGATGAGTGTAATTGGTTTCTCGGCTGTTTTCCTGAATTCTGCGATCCGGATTATTGCCCGACAGAAGAATAAAATAAAACACAAAAGCTATAATTCACATTCAGCTTGTTGAAATCGCTGATATGCGGATTATAGCTTTTCGCTTTGTTATGTCGGACTGTTCACATTAAGGGTGAAAGTCGTTTTATTTAACCTTATTTTTGCTTGTTAGCAATGATATCCTTAATGAACTTCGGGCAAACGATATCAATAATTCTGCCGATCCATGTTGCGATAACAGGTGAGAAGAGATCCATGATGTAGTAGTTTATCGGCTTAGATGCAACATCATTATATGTTACAAGATGAGTTTCGTAATTTCTTACATCGTTCTCGTCAATCTCAAAAATTCTTGCCGAACGGTCGCCGCCTCTGCCGTATGTGCTGAAGCCTGAACCGCCGTTGTAGCCGAGAGTGATTCCCTCGTCCGTAACGCCCATGAAGTTGTTAACGTGGTCATGTGCGAAGAAAGCACCGATAATCTCTTTATGCTCAAGCCATGCTTCATACTCGCCTGTGTTGCCGTTTACGGATTCCGAACACGGAACCTCACCGAGAACGCCGCTTTTAGCTTTATCGTTGAGCTTGTACCACTGACCGTCGTCAAGACCGAAGATACAGTCTGTATGATCTGCATTGAACGGAACCTTATCAACAAACTGATAGATTTCCTTAACGGGAACATGCTGGAAAACAAGAGAAGGAACATAGCTGCCTGTAGATGCCTTGAGTCCGTCACGGGTATCCTTATACCACTGAACCTGCTCTGGCTTGAGTCCCTGATAACCTGTAAGCAGTCCTTCGCCCTTAGCCTTATTGTTGGAGTCCATAACATAGATGTTAAGAGGAATTTTCTTGCCGTCGGACGACTTAACGGGAATATAAAATGTACCTACATCACAGCCGTTATTAACAATAGCGCAGTTGGAATATGACTTGTAAACCTCCATCTGCTCCTCAAGCGGGAAGATCTCCTCCCAGTCATGGTCGTGGTTGCCGAAGGTAGCTACGAAAGGTACTCCGAGAGCGTTGACGCCGTCAAGAGCCTGAGTAAGGCACTTCTTGAGCTGATCCTTGGTTGCGCCCGGGAAGAAGTCTGTGAGAAGGTCGCCTGCCATAACAATGAGGTCGGGCTTTTCCTTTTCGGCAATCTTCTTGAGGTAGCTTGCCTGGAGAACGTCCTTGAGAATAACATCCTGTGTGTCGTTGATCATCATGATCTTAAATTTTCCGTCTGAGTTGAACTTGAATGCCGTGTCGGTGCTGATCGCCGCAAAGCTCGGGACAGCAAGGAGGACAATCATAACAACCGAGAGAAGAATACTTATGACTTTTTTCATTGTTTTAACCTCCGAAAAAAATAATTTTGTAGCTTAATTATACACCAACAAAAATTTAAAGTCAACAGAAAGGTTCCAATACTTTTGGAAAAATATGACAAATCCTACAAAAGCATTATATGAACAACCTCGGCAAACTGCCTTCAACATACCGATATTATTGTCCGATACCGCCGTTGTTTGGATTTTCTCTGTAAGCAAAAATTTTATTAAATTACGGATTTAATGTCAACAATATGGAAAAATACTTTTTGAAACGGTATGTTATGTTGTATGAATGACGGGCAAGAAGCAGTATGATTGACAGATTATAGACAAAGTGTCGAATAAGTTAGTTTTATTGCTAATCTCGGTTGACTTTATAAGGAAAATATGAGAAAATAAATATCAGTTTTTAGTAGTGAGGTACAGCGAAATGTTACTGAAAGAAAATATTCAGCGTGCGGGCGTGGGATTTCTGCTTGACCGTTTGCTGAAATACGTTGACAAGGACCCGAAAAAGAATATCCTCAAGCTTATCGGTCTTGCCGAAAAATTTGCTGGCAAAACATTTCCCGAAAAAACCTTTGCGGGCTTCCGCAATGCGATAAGCGATGACGACAACGTTTGGAACACCTATGCGATGAATTTGCTCAAGGATATCGACAGGGATTATCTCAAAAAAATGTTCCTGTCCTTTGTTCTCGGCGCGGGTCTGCACGGAACGAGAGCCGTAAGAGCCAACCGCGAAAAGTATAAGTGCAACATTCCTTGGCTTATGCTCATCGACCCGACGAGCGCATGTAACATGAACTGCAAGGGCTGTTGGGCGGCTGAATACGGTCACAAACTCAACCTCACATATGACGAAATAAACAATGTTATCAATCAGGGTGTGGAGCTCGGAACTCACCTTTATATGTTCACAGGCGGCGAACCGCTCATCAGGAAGGATGATATTCTCCGTCTTTGCCGTGAGCATAAAAACTGTACATTTCTCGCTTATACAAACGCAACGCTGATAGACCAAAAATTCTGCGACGATATGAAGGATGTCGGCAATCTCACACTTGCGCTCAGCATTGAAGGCTCGGAGGAATCGAACGATTTCCGCCGCGGTGAGGGAGCCTATGAGAGAACCATGAAAGCGATGGAGCTTCTCAAAAAAAATAAGTGCATTTACGGCCTTTCGATCTGCTACACTTCGCAGAATGTTGATAAAGTAACGAGCGACGAATTCATTGATCTTATGGTTGAAAAGGGTGCAAAATTCGCGCTTTACTTTAACTATATGCCTGTCGGTACGGGAGCCGTTGAGGAGCTTATCCCCACCCCCGAGCAGAGAACGCACATGTACTTCTGGCTCAAGAAAATGCGAAACGGCAAGACGGGCAAGCCGCTGTTTGTAATGGACTTCCAGGATGACGGCGAATATGTCGGCGGTTGTATTGCAGGCGGCAGGAACTATTTCCACATCAATTCCGCAGGTGACATTGAGCCTTGCGTATTCATTCATTTTTCAGATGCAAACATTAGGACGCATACGATTCTTGAGGCTTTGAGAAATCCGCTGTTTATGAGCTATTATCATAATCAGCCGTTTAACGACAACCATCTGCGTCCGTGTCCGATGCTTGAAAATCCCGAATATCTCAGGAAGATAATCAAGCAGACAGGCGCGAAATCGACCGATCTTGAAAATCAGGAGGGTGTTGAGCATCTTTGCGCAAAGTGCGATAAATTTGCCGCCGCATGGAGAGAACAGGCGGACAAGCTTTGGGCGGAAAACAAGCACCCGAATCCGAAAACGCAATATTACCGTGACACCGAGCAGGCAATGAAAGAAAAGCTTGACGATTTGGTAAGGTAAAATAAAAATCGTCCGTTTCATACGGGCGATTTTTTAAATCATAACAAAATTGAGGTGTGGAATTATGTTCAGAAAAGCAACCGAAAAGGATATTGACCGTATAAGTGAAATTTACGATGAAATCCATGATGCCGAGGAAGCGGGACTGGTTACGATCGGCTGGATAAGAGAAATCTATCCGACCCGCAAAACCGCGGAGACAGCTATCGCGTCAGGAGATATGTTTGTTGAAGAAATTGACGGAACAATCGTTGCCGCCGCAAGAATAAATAAGGAGCAGGTGCCTGAATATGCCGATGCGGCATGGAACGTTGATGCACCTAACGATGAAGTCATGGTGCTTCATGCACTTGTTGTTTCGCCGAAAATCAAGGGCAAGGGCTACGGAACAGCGTTTGTCGATTTCTATGAAAAACATGCACTTGAAAACAGCTGTCCTTATCTCAGAATGGACACAAATGCAAGAAACGCTGCCGCACGCAGCCTTTATAAAAAGCTCGGCTACACCGAGGTTTCGATCGTTCCGTGCGTGTTCAACGGTATTGACGGCGTACAGCTGGTCTGCCTTGAGAAGAATTTATAAATCATTTGAATATTGACAAAGCCAACCACGGCAGATATAATTGTCCTTGTGGCACTACCAATGCGGTAGGCGGTTACACTCTTTGCCCTCGCCAGGGGGTGATTTTATGCAATACGTTACATATGAGAATTTATTTACGTTCGCACTTGTAATCATCGGACTTGTGACTGTGTTCGTTGCAGTCCTTGCATATAAAAAGAAATAACCGCCCTGTCCTGAGAAAACAAGCGGTTTATTTCTTTAAATCCATTTTTTGAGGGCGTAACCGTCTATCGGTAGTGCCACCCTTTGTATTTTTATTATACGCTGTAAAATTTAATTTGTCAACTGCGATTTATTAAGTCATCGGACATATTTATAAATTAACCTGTTTTTATAAAACATTGACAAATCTAACCATAGTAGATATAATTATCTTTGTGGCACTACCATTGCGGTAGGCGGTTACACTCTTTGCCCTCGTCAGGGGGTGATTGTATGGAGTATCTTGTCATAATGGCTGTTATTCTGCTTTTTGCAACAGGTTACATATATACAGTAAAAAAGAAATAACCGCCCCACGCCAATGAGAACGGTTATTCTTTAATAAATAACTTTTCATGAGGGCGTAACCGTCTATCGGTAGTGCCACCCTTTGTATTTTTATTATACGCTGTAAAATTTAATTTGTCAACTGCGATTTATCAAGTCATCGGACGTTTTTTCCGATGGCTTTTATACTTTTGTATTCAGCAGTTTAATCAGTCTCGGTCTGAAATGCCTGTGAAAAATTATAAAGCACAGATCAAACAGCGCCGTAACGATTCCCGAAACGAGAAAAATCCACTCGTAGCTGCTGTAAAAGAGCGAAACTATGAACGGCGCAAAGCTGAGTACAATGTTAATTTCGTGTATTACCTCAACCGAGCATGTCTCGTCAATAATCGTTTCGACGGGGAAGCTCTTTGCCGAAGATGTCTGAGGCAGGAGATTCGGAAGCTTTTCTTTCCAGCGTTTTACTCTGAGCGCTTTAAAAATCGGTTCTTCAAACTTTTTCGGCGCAAACCAACCGTTTTTGTAGTTATATTTTGCCTTTCTTTTGGATACCGTTTCGGAAACAAGAATTCTATAGGCAAAATGATAAAAACACGTCAGAAAAGTAATAAAGCATGTAAAAGAATAATGATTGTCGTGATGAATATGTGAAATCAGGAAAATAACACTGAGCACGGCAAACAAGCCTGCCGCAGTATACATGAATTTCCGTAAATTTTTCATTGCTTGATTTATCCCTCAAATTCGGGCAATCGACTTGCCCGAGAGAACGTCGGACTAATGACGTTCCCTCAGTTATAATTTATCAGCCGACAAATTTTATTGTAAGAATCTCTTTACCTGTGATTTCGAACTCTGCAAAGCCGTTCTCGTCAACCGTGAGAGGAGCAACATCCTTTTCTTCAAGGCTTACGAGCTTGACCTCGCTCCACTTCTTGCCCGAATACGGCGGAAGCTCAAACTCCGTCTGCTGTCTTTCAACAGGAGACTGAGCCTTTTCGATCGGAGCGATACCGCTGTTGAGACGGATATTTGTCTTTACGGTCTTATCCGACGGGTTAAAGAGACGAACAACATAGCCTGTACCGTCCTCGCTCTGCTTGATACCGCTGACATTGAGCTTCTCGGTGCCGAGCTCGAGGAACGAATGTACAAGACCGTTCTTGCCGTGGTCTGTCGGAGCAAGCTGTGCTACGCCGAAAGCAAGGTTGAATCTCTCGCTCTCGCCCCAAACATTGCCATCCTCCCAATCGCCCTTATGCGGCATGAAAGCATAACGGTAGGTGTTCTTGCCGATGCACTGTGAGCCCTTGTCGCTTGCGCTGTAATCCTGCATATCGCTTGTAACGCAGATGCGAAGCGGGAAGGCGCGAAGAAGCGAAAGATAAACCGTGCCGCACTCGTCGTCGGAGGCTTCGTATGCCTTGAGACCCGTATTGAGGAGAGCTGCGCCGACCTTACCGTCTGTTACGTCAACAAAGGAGTTCATCGGCTGCTCGGTCATCGGGATCTCGTCATAAAGCGAATAGTCAAGCTTTGCAACGGGACGCTTAACGACGTCAAACTGACCCTGTGCGTAGGAGAATTCCGACTTGATATCGGTCGGGAATGCTACCTGGAGGTAGTGATCCTCGCTCTGATTGTCGATAGTTGTTTCAACCTCAAGATAACGTGAGCCCTTCTTCAATGTGATAATGCTCTCGATCTTGCAGGGATTGAGGTGCTTTGAACGTGTCTTTTCGTCCGGGTTTCTTCCCTCGGGAAGTGCCCAATCAATTGCAACCTTGTATGAAACGGCAAGCTCGCCCTCATGGAGAAGGGTGATTTTTGCGTTCTCGTTAAGAGTTGTAAAGGTTTCGTCGTTCTCCGGGGTGAAGTGCTCCCACGGGTTGCCGATCTCGCCTGTATCCTTGAAATAGCCAAGGCCCTCGTAGCTCTTGCCGTTCTCCTTATCAAGAACGTTATAGGTACCGTTGGAGTTGAACGAAACTCTGAGGTATTCGTTCTCCATGACCTGATTTCTCTTGAGCATGGTCTTAGGAGTTGTTGCACGAACATGATAGAGAGGCTGAAGCTTGAGCGTTTTATAGCCCATAGCAGGAACGTCCTTAACGTCAAGCTCAATCGTGTACTGCTGAGTATGAAGAACGTTAGCAACATCGTTCGGATTCTGAATGATCTGAGCCGAGTTTTTATTGGTCGTGATTACCTGATATGTAAGAACCGTTCCGTCGGGATCGGTGATTTTGAAGCTGTCTGCTTTCCACTCCGCGGGAAGCTCGACCGTCATTCTTATTGCTTCGCTTCTCTTGAACGGAGCAGGGTTGAATACGACAATTGCCGCGTCGTCACGGCTGAAGCCGTCAAGCTTAATATCGCCCGCAACGTCCATGAATGCACGCTCATAAACACAGCTTGAAAGCTCTCTTGACTGTCTGTAACGGTAGATAACGTCCTCATAAACTACGTCACGTCCGCATGCACCGATGCTGTCATGACCGTGGTTCTGAAGAAGATAGTTATATGAAAGGTCGATGAAATTCTTCTGATACGGTGCTCCGCTGAGTGCGGCGAAAACCGCCATCGGCTCGGCATAATTCTGGAGCTGAGTCTCCGTCTTGAAGTTAGCCTGCTTAACATAGGTTCTTGCGGAAATGATCCAGCCCATCATGCTGCTGACGCTTCCCTTTGTGTACGGGTCACGCATTTCGCCCTTGAGGACAGGCGAATTCGGGTCGAACTCGTCAATAATGCCCTGCTCCATCTCTTTAAGCGAGCTGTGATAAACAACTGCGTTAGGGAGAGCCGCGTCAAGGTCTTTGATCATCTCGACCTCACGGGCATCGGGGCACGATGAGTCATGACCGAGCGACCAGAAACGGTGAGATGTTGTCCAGTCGTTGTCCTGCTCCTTTATCGCCTGCTCTGCGCGAGCCTTGATATTCTCCTTATGGTACTCATAGAACGGGTGAGCATACTGGTAATCAAGGTTCCTATTCTCGGAATCAATGAACTTGAATATACCGTTGTTGTCGTTCCATACCATGTCACGGTTGTTCTCATTCTGCTGATTGTAATAAACAGGGCGCTGAACGATGTACCAAATATTATAACGCGGACGCTTGCCGAGACGCGAAGCGTAAATTCTTGTTCCGTCGGGGCTTTCCCAATAGAATTCCGACTTCGGAGCGCAATACTCGTTGATTCCGCGATAGAATGAAGCAAAGTGAATATCAAAGCCTGCATAGATCTGCGGAAGCTGAGAGATCTGACCCCAGCCGAACGGTGAATAGCCCGTCTTGCTTATGCCGCCCATTTCCTTGCCGATTCTGTGACCGAGCAGGAGGTTACGGATAAGCGATTCGCCGCCGACGGTGAATTCGTCGGGCAGGCAAAACCAGGGGCCTACACCGATGCGACCCTCGGATATGTATTTCTTCATAAGCTCTTTCTTCTCGGGATATGCCTCAAGATAATCCTGAATCGGCATAGTCTGAGAATCAAGATGGAAATGTCTGTATTCGGGATATTTTTCAAGTATATCCGTCAGCATGTCGAGCATGTAGCCGAGCATGTACTGTGTTCTTCTTGCCGAAAAACGCCATTCTCTGTCCCAGTGGGTGTTGGAGATAAAATGGCAGTTAATCTTCTGCGGTTTGTTGTCCATCTGTCTGTTCTCCTTTTTCCGAAGCTTCCGACTGCTCGGAGGCTTCGGCTTCATTTGATTTGTTTTTATCCTCGAGGATTGATTTGAGTCTTGCAAAGCTTTCCTTAATTTCGTCCTCGTGATTGAGGTAGGCCTCCGTCAGCATAAGGACAAAAAGTGCAAAGCTTACTGCATGGACTATTTTTTCGGAAGTGATCTTTTTCTTCAATTAAATCATCCCTTTATGATTTTCAATATATCTGCAAAGCTGTTTTCATAATAGTTGCAAACAGCCTTTGTGCCGCTGTCAACGATGTTGCCGCCTGCGATACCGATAGTCGTGTAGCCTGCAAGACGGACAGAGCAAACGCCTGCGCCGCTGTCCTCAATGCCTACAACATGGTTGCGGTCTGCAAATGCCTCGCCGAGACCTACGATAGAGGTTTCGGAATAGAGCCACGGGTGCGGCTTCGGAGAAAGCTCGCCGAGGGTACCGACAGAGCCCTTTCTGAGAGGGAAGCCTGCGGAAATGATTGCGTCGTAGAAATCCTTCGGGTCGCCCATGCCGAGGGTCTTGAATGCCGAAAGAATTTCAGGCCATGCCTTTTCGTAAAGACCCGAGGTAACAAGTCCGATCTTTACGCCCATGTCCTTAAGCTCATAGAGGAAATCCTTAACACCCTCGGTCGGGGTAAATGCGCCGTCCTTGCCTCTGCCTGCCATGATCTCTTCCATCTCTCTGTGGGTATGCTCAAAGTAGAAATCACGAGCCTTATCGAGCGATGCACCCGGGCAGTATTTATCAATACAATACTGAAGATGCTCGGAAACCGAGTGACCCGAAACAAACGGAAGGTCGGCCTCTTCAAGTTCAAACTTCGGATTGCCGAGGAGACTTGCAATGCTCATCTGAATAATCCAGATCCAGAACTCCTCACTGCGAACCGTTGTTCCGTCAAGATCCATGAGAACAGCCTTAACGGGCTTCTCAAGAGTAACGGGTGCAACGGGATAATAAACGGGATAAGCGATTGCCGATTTTACACAAGCGAGAGTGTGCGAGCCGAATGAAACGAACTCAACCTTGCTGTCGCCTGTCGAAACGATATCGACAACGCCGTTTTTGCCGACGGAAAACTTTCCGTCCTCTGTAGCGTTCAAAACGTGAAAGCCGCTGTCTGCGCCGATATCTCCCAGATCGGGAATATGAATTGTTTTGTCCAAAAGCATATGATACTTCCTTTGCTTTAAAAAATCTAAATCAATTTATACTATCAAAATCAATTGGAAAAGTCAATATATTTAGCGGCGTATTATTTATTTTTTTAAAGGTTTACGCGTTGTAATACAATCAGTTGCAATAAGGCATTGAAAATATTATTAAAGTATGGTATTATAAAGGAAATCCATTAAGGAGGAATTGATATGAACAGATATAAAATAATCGCCTTGTTGCTTATATTGGCAATGTCGGTTTGCATGTTCACCGCATGCGGTGATTCCGCAACTCCGGGCGAGAAGAACGACAAGCTTATTTCCGAAACTCCCGATGATATAGACATCGTTGACGATGAACTTAAAAAAGGTGCTCAGGAGGTTACCGCCATTACGGGCGCAACCGATCCGAACGGCAAGGTTACTGACTCAACGGGAATCATCGACAAAGAGGGTCACAGGATATATTCAACAGGCCTCAAGGACAGCTACGGCAAAACGATATACACGACAGGTAAGAAGGACTCAAAGGGCAACATTCTTTACACAAAGAATGAGACCGACACCTTCGGCAACATGATCTACTACACAGGAAAGTATGTCAACGGCAAGCTTGAGCTGGAGCAGACCAATGAATCGCCTGACTACACAACAAACGAAAAGCCGACGACCAAGGTATCTTCTTCGGCAATCACAACCTCAACAACGGTCGGAGTTAATAATCCCTCCAAGAAGAAGATTGAGGAGGTTAAATGTGAGTATACGAAATATTTTGGCGGCTCGGGACTTGACGCTTTCAGAAAGGTGACGGCCTGCAAGGACGGCGGATTCGTTGCCGCAGGAATCTCAGGCTCCAAGGACGGCGACTATAAGGGCGTTTCGGGCGAATGGGAAATTCAGCACACCTCGCTGGTCAAGTATTCCTCGGACGGCAAGGTAGCATGGAAATATATTGTCGGCGGAGACAACGCTGTTGCCTTTAACGATGTTATTGAGCTTAAGGACGGAACGATCGTTGCGGCAGGCTACACTGCGGCAAAATCGGGTGATGTTGTTAAAACAGCTTCAACCAACTCGGCATTTATCGTTCGGCTTAAGGCAGACGGAAGCTTGATGTGGAAATACATTTTCCCGTCAGACGCTTCCTCGACAGGCGAATACATCAGCTCCCTCGCCGCAACCCCTGACGGCGGATTTGTTGCGGGCGGTAAAGCAGTCTCCGAATCGGGATTTTTCACAGGCACCCAAAAGGGCGGCACAAAGGCATTCATCTTTAAATTTGATAAAAACGGAAACATAAAGTGGAGAAAGGTTCTCCAGGGCTCAAAGTCCAATAACATTTCGGCGATCGCAGTAAACTCAAGCGGCGACATTTTCGCAACCTGCGTTACAATGTCGTATGACGGAGATTTCTCGGGAATCAGATATCATAAGATTCAAACCTCAAACACAGTTCTCCTCAAGCTCAGCAAAAAGGGTAACCTCGACTGGGCAGAATATCTTCAGGGCTCCGGCATGAGCGAATATAACGCCATTGCCGCAACTGATGACGGTGGTTGCGTTGTCGGCGGAACATTCACGATTTACAAGAAGGCCGACGGAATCTACACAACGAATTACGGCAAGCGTGACGGCTATGTGCTCAGATATAATTCAAAGGGTCAGGTCTGCTGGTCAAGGCTTATCGGCGGCGCGGACAACGATTCTGTAACAGGAATTGTTTGCGTTGAGGGCGGCTATGCGGTGGTCGGGCAGTCGCAGTCCGCAACCGGTGATTTCCAGGGATACAAGGTCGGCGGAGGTGCTGACGGCTATATTCTCTACCTCAACGAGGAGGGCAAAACCACCTATACCGTAAGACTTAACGGCGCAGAGGACGACGGAGTTATGGACGTTGCGGTTCTTGACGACGGTTCAATCGCTATTTCGGGTTGGACAAAGAGCAACGACCAGGCATTCAACGGTTCAGGCGCAAAGAAGCAGTACATGGGCTTTGTAAGCAGATATACTGCGACGGTAAAATAAACTGATACAACAAACCGTCGTATTAAAGCATTTCGGTTTTAATACGGCGGTATTTTTAATTTAAGAGGAAAATATGAAGCACAAAGAAATGTTTTCAGATGCCGTATGGCTCAGTCCGCGTACTCCGTCGGATGCATGTCTGTTCCGCTCCGAGCTTGAAATACACGGCGATTTTTCAAAGGCAAAAATTACGATCTGCGGACTCGGCTGGTTTATTCTTTATATAAACGGGAAAAGGGTCGGTACAGACGAATTTGTTCCCGCCTATTCCGATTATCATGAGCGCCCTGACATGAATCTTGTTTATCCGCTCAATGACGAATGGAATCATCGAATCTATGTCATGGAATACGATGTTGCGAAATACCTGCATACGGGACATAATGTTCTCGGAATAACGGTCGGCGGAGGATATTATCATCAGCTTGAAAGAAAGGCCGAGGGCAACATGAACTACGGCAACATCAAGCTCTGTTACAAGCTCGATGTTGATGATAAATCGTTTTTTTCAAATCGCCATGATGTCGTTTGTTCTTCTGGATTTTTCAAGAAATCAAATCTTTTTCACGGGGAGCATCTTGATTTTACAGGCTTTGACCGCAGATGGAACACCGAGGACGGAACACTCGTAAACAGCGAGGAGCCGTTTGAGGTCGTTCCGCCGAAAAGCGATTTTTATGTTCAGACTTGTCCGCCCGATAGGGTTATTGAAACACTTAAACCGAAACTTATTAAGGACTTCGGCGAATATTCCGTATACGCCGTTGAACGAAACATTACGGGATACCCTGTTATTTTCTGTGACAGACCAAGTGAAACGGTAATAATGGAATGTGCGGAAAATCTGAACGACGACCTGACGCTTAACAACCGCTCGGTCGGCTTTAACGAACAGCGCCAGATCGAAAAAATAATAACAGACGAGGAAAAGCTGTATCACCCGTATTTCTGTTGGTTCGGGTTCAGATATTTCACTCTTACGAATAACGCAAAGCCCGTTGAGGTTCGTGTGATTCACTCCGATATTAAGGTAACATCATGCTTTGAGTCCAGTGACGAAACTCTTAACTGGTATTATAAAACCTTTGTGAACACTCAGCTTTCGAACATGCATTCGGGTGTTCCGTCGGACTGTCCCCACCGTGAACGGCTCGGCTACACGGGCGACGGTCAGCTCACCTGTAATGCGGTAATGACCGAATTTGACTGTGAAGAATTTTACAGAAAATGGATAGCCGACATATGGGACTGTCAGGATAAAACAACGGGCCATGTTCAGCACACAGCTCCCTTTGCAGGCGGAGGCGGCGGCCCTGCGGGATGGGGCGGAGCAATAATCAACGTTCTGTATCAGTTCTACCGCCATTACGGAAATATCGGCGAGCTTGAGTTTATGTTCCCGTCAATGGAGAAATTCGTTGACTACATGGAAAGCCGCACGGAAAACGGACTTATCGTCCGCGAGGAAAAGGACGGTTGGTGCCTCGGCGACTGGTGCACACCCGAAAGCATAAAAATTCCCGAGGCTTTTGTAAACACGACAATGTTTATTACTCAGCTCAGACGAATGATTTTCTGCGCGAAAGCTCTCGGCAAGCCGTATGAAAAATACGAGCAGATGATAAACGAATACTCTGCCGCCGTGGTCAAAGAATATTTTGACGAAGCCACGGGAGACTTCTTCGGCAACATTCAGGGCGCAAACGCATTCGCACTGGATTGCGGACTGGGGAACGAAAAAACGCTTGAAAACATCATAAAAAAATACAGCAAAAAAACGGAATTCGACACAGGAATTTTCGGAACCGAAATTCTTCTAAGAGTTTTGTACAAAAGCGGCAACGGAGATCTTGCAACAAGGCTCCTTGCCAACAAAGGAGATGTTTCCTTTGATTTCATGCGGCGCTCGGGAGCGACAACGCTCTGGGAAAACTGGAACGGCGAAGCGTCGCACTCTCATCCGATGTTCGGCGCAAGCACGGAATTCCTTTTTGAAAGAATCCTCGGAATTATGCAGGAGGAAGGCTCGGTTCGGTATGACCGCATAACCGTTGCTCCAGTTTTCCCGAAATGCCTTGACCGGGCAAAAGGAAGAATCACAACTCCGCACGGTGAGATCGGTGTTTCGTGGGAACGCATTCAAGAAGGCATTAAGGTTTGCATTGATCTGTGCGATGGCATAGCCGCTGTTTTAACTTCAAATAAAACAATTCCGTTGAAAAACGGCAGAAATGAAATAGTAATAAGCAAGGAGGATATACAATGAATATATGGCATGACATTTCACCCAAGAGGATTTCGCCCGAGGACTTTGTCTGCGTTATCGAAATTCCAAAGGGAAGCAAAAACAAATATGAGCTTGACAAGGAAACGGGATTGATCATACTTGACCGAATTCTTTATACCTCAACCCACTATCCCGCAAACTACGGCTTCATTCCGAGATCTCTCGGCGATGACGGCGATCCTCTTGACGTGCTCCTTCTTTGCTCAGAGCCGCTTGAGCCTCTTACACTTTGCAGAGCGTATCCGATCGGCGTTATTTCAATGATCGACAATGGTCACAATGACGAAAAAATCATTGCAATTCCGTTTAACGATCCGAATTACAACATCTATACAAACATTGATCAGCTGCCTAAGCATATATTTGATGAAATGCGCCATTTCTTCTCAGTTTACAAAACACTCGAGAATAAAGAAACGGCGGTAAACGAGGTAAGCGAAAGAAGCGTTGCGATAAAAATAATATCCGAAGCAATCGACAACTACATCGAAAATTACTGTAAATAAAAATTTCTTCATACCGGGACTGCTGCAACGGCGCAGTCCCATTTTTTATATGAAAATTCATAAAAAATTTGCTTTATTTTGTCGTAATAATAGAGTATAATAGTTTTAGTATAATCAAATGCAAGGAGACGGTGCAATGCTTGAGCTTATTAAAAGAAATACGCCGAGAATCGCAGAGCAGTTTGTTTTAAAAACGATTGACTCCGACAACGGCTTTGACCGTTATGAAATATATTCCGAGGACAAAAAGGTTGTTCTTGCAGGCAACTCGCCGCTGAGTCAGGCGATGGCTTATTATGACTATCTCGGCAGATATCACGGCGTTGTAATAACGAGCGGAGATTATGATATTTCCACGATCTCCTCCGCTCCCCTGCCCGAGGAAAAAATCAGCCAAACAATAAAGAAAAAAATCCGCGCTATGACAAGCTATGAATCGTTTTCGCTCAGTGGAAACTTCCGCGGCTTTGACCGTTGGGAAAAGGAAATTGATTTCATGGCAATGCACGGCATCAACCGCGCGCTCCAGCCCGTCGGTTTTGACGGTGTTCTTTTCAGAACGCTGACCGAGCTGGGTATGCCCGAAAATTTCTGCCTTGAATTTTCCTCGGGTCCCGCTTTTCTAATTAACCAGCTGACAGGCAACATCGCGGGAACAAATTCAATCAACAGCAAGGAATATCTTGAAAGAAAAATCACCGTCGGCAAGCTTATAAGCGACCGCGAAAGAAGTCTCGGAATTGAGCCGATTTTTCCTGCGGCGATCCCGAGCGTTCCGTTCAGCCTTAGAAAAAAATATATCAAGATGGATATTTTTAAGGCGCCGATGTGGTACAATTTCCCGCCGATTTTTTTCATCAGACCCAAGAACGCTTTCTTCTCCGTTTTTAACAAAAAATTCCTGACGATTCAGCGCGAGGCGCTCGGCGAAACGCACAGCTATATTTTTGAGGGCGTGTATGAATCCGATAAAAAGGGCTACAATTCACATCTTGCCGATCTCGGCAAAGCCCTCGAAGAAATGCTCGGCGAATTTGACGAGGATGCCGTCTGCTATCTGCACACAAGTTCGATAAATGCCGACTTTTTCAAGAACTGCTCGGGCGACAGATATATTTTCCTTGACAACTGCGAGATGAGCAAGACTTCCGATATTCTCAGCGGCAGAAAATATATTCCCGAGGTAAGCGGCAACCGCTACGGCAGAACGGGAATTTACGGCAACGTGCAAAAGCTTTGCGACAATCCGTTTGCAAATTCCGAGCTCGGCGGCGCACTTTCGTTTGATACATTTGACATCAACCCCGTTTATTGTGCGGCGGCTTTAAAAGCCGTTACAGCTGACGGAAGCTTTGACCGTGACGAATTTATTAAGGATTTTTGCGCCAAGAGATATAAAACGGAGTCTTTCACCGACGACATAATTTCGCTCATTGATCTTTGCTCAAGCGATGAATGTACAGGCTCGATCATCTGCGCCCGTCCGTGCACAAACGTTAAGCACACCGCACCGTATGACACGATGGAGCGAGGCTACGATTTCCACAAGCTCTATTCGATAGCACAAAGCATCATCAATTCCAACGACAAAAAAATCGACGCAATGCGTGCCGATATTCAGTCGATTGTTCGTCAATTTTTATCCGACCTTGCCTACCCTGTTTACATTAAGGCAACGGAATTTTTCCGAGAGAAAAATGTCAGGAACTTTGAGCAGGCAAGCAACCTTTTCCTTGAAATTTGCGAGGACATTGACCGCCTTTTGAGAACGAGAGAAGAGACAAATTTCTGCACAAAATATGTTGAAGCGCAGGAGCTCGGCAGCAGTCAGGAGGAAAAGGAATCCTTGCAGATAAATTTCCTTTTGCTCCACACAATTTGGGGACCGTTTGACCATTCAATTCTCTATGACACTGTTTGGAATGAGTGGGGCGGACTGGTGAAGGATTATTACGAGGCGAGATGGCACATGTATTACCGCTCGCTTGCCGCATACTTTGACAACCCGAAGAAGCTCAAGGACAATTCAAAGAAACAGCCGCTTGACCGCAACGAATATAACGGCTCTTATCAGGCAAAACGGCTTGCACTTTTTGAAAACAATTTCCTCGAAAATTACATTCCGCGCAAGAACGGAATCGGCGAAGAGGACACCGTAGAAGTTGCAAAGGAATTGCTTGAAAAATATTCAGAAGTTTATACACAGTTTTAAGGAGCTCTGCAATGAAAAACATTCCGAATTCAATCACCGCCCACATTGACGAGGTGGCTGAAAAATTAAAAAAGTATCCGAAGCTTGAAAAGCTTTATCGCAACTGCTACCCGAACACGCTTGAGACAACGGCGGAAATTCTCCCCGACGGATCAACCTTCCTTTATACGGGCGATATTCCCGCAATGTGGCTCAGAGACTCCACCGCGCAGGTCACTCATTATCTTCCGCTGACCAAGGACGACCCCGAGATCCGTTCGATAATACGAGGTCTCGTTGTCCGTCAGCTTGCCTATATAAGAATTGACCCGTATGCCAATGCGTTCAACATTGAGAAAAACGGTCACGGTCACACCGATGATATTCCGCTCAACGACCCGTGGGTTTGGGAGCGCAAGTATGAAATCGACTCGCTCTGCTATCCGTTCAGGCTTGCTTATCTCTATTATAAGGAGTCGGGCGACAAAACGATAATTGACGACGATTTTATCAAGACGGCAAAAACCGTTGTTGACCTTTGGATAACGGAACAGCATCACTTTGAGAAATCGCCTTATTCATTCCAGCGCTTCGGCTGCCGATGGATTGACACTCTCCACAACGGCGGCATGGGCTACCCCGTCAATTTCACGGGCATGACATGGAGCGGCTTCCGTCCGAGCGACGACAGCTGTACGTTCGGCTACCTTATCGCCTCAAATATGTTTGCCGTTGTTGTGCTCAGATATATTGATGAAATTTTTACCGAGATGAATATTGACGACGAAGAATTCCTTGCAAAGGTGCGAAATCTCCGCGATGAGATCGAATACGGAATCAACACCTACGGCACGGTCATTCACCCAAAATACGGCAGGATTTTTGCCTGCGAAACGGACGGCTTCGGCAACCATGTTCTTGCCGACGATGCTAATGTTCCGAGCCTGCTCAGCGCACCGTATCTCGGCTATTGCGACGTGAACGACCCCGTTTATGTCAACACGAGGAAGTTCATTCTCAGCGAGGACAACCCGTTCTATTACATGGGCAAGGCGGCTTCGGGCGTCGGCAGTCCTCACACACCGCACGGCTTTATCTGGCACATTGCTCTTTCGATGCAGGGCTTGACCTCCACCGATCCCGAGGAGATTAAAAAGCTCATTGAAACGCTCGCTGCGACAGACGCGGACACGGGCTATATGCACGAGGGCTTCAATGCCGATGATGCAACGGATTTTACACGTCCGTGGTTTGCATGGTCAAATTCGATCTTTGCCGAATTTATTGAGTCCGCGCTTGGCAAAGGAATTATATAAACTAAAGGCAATGCCGCACCATTGTGACATTGCCTTAATATATGAACAAATAAACCCCGCCGAAAATCCGACGGGGTTATTTTATTGAATTTTGTATTTACGGCAGGTTTACATAGTCAAGCGGATCGACTGTTTCGCCGTCGTATCTGACCTCAAAATGAAGGTGAGGTCCTGTTGACCAGCCCGTACTGCCGACACGGGCGATGATCTGACCGCGCGAAACACGCTGTCCCTGAGAAACAAGAAGCGCACTGCAATGACCGTAAAGCGAGGTATATCCGTCGCCGTGGTCAATGACGATATAGCTGCCGTAGCCTGTTCCGTTCTCGCCCTCATACGAGGAGATAATAACCGTACCTGCTCTTGTGGCAATGATATTCTTGCCGTAAGCGCCGCTCATGGAAACGTCGATACCGCTGTGGTATCTCCAATCGCCGTCAAGCGGATGATAACGGTAGCCGTAATACGAAGTGAGATAAACACCGTCATACGGCATCGGCCACGCCCAGCCCGAAGCGCTGACATTGGAATCCATATTTCCTGCATTTGAGCCGCCGCCCGATGAACCGCCGCTTGATCCGCCGCCGTTATTATTCTGATTGGCTTTTCTGATGGCTTCCTTGATTTCATTATCAAGTCTCGCCATCTCGGAATTATATTCGTCGATTGAGACCTTGATCTCCTTCGTCTGAGCGTTCAGCGCACGAAGCTTTGCTTCAACCTCCTCGGTTTTCTGCTTGATAACGTTCTGATTTGCCGTCAAGGTATCCTCCGTGGCCTGCAGGTCGCTTCGCTTCGCCTCAAGCTCGGTCTTTTCCTTCTGGAGCGCCGCCTTCTTATCTTCAAGCTCCTTTTGCATTTTTTCAATTGATGCAATTTCCTTGTTGAGCTTATCAACAAGACCCTGGTCGCTCTCGGTGACGCGCTTGAACATTTCAAGACGGTTCAAAAAGCTTGACATATCCGATGAGGAGGTGAAAATTTCAAGCACCGATGTTTCGCCTGCCATATAGTTGGCTCTCATTCGGTTGCAGAAAAGCTGTACCGTGTCTTTAATTTCCTTGTCCTTTGCGGCGATCTCTGCGTCGAGCTTGGCAATCTCCGCATTAAGCGAAGAAATCTTCTGCTCCGTTGCGTTGATATCCTCGGTGATGAGATCCTTCTGCGCGGTGATGTTTTCACGCTCTTGATTGAGCTTTTGGAGCTGAACATTGAGCGCCGAAACGATCTTCGCCTGATCTGCCTGCTGGCTTTCAAGCTCCTTGACCTTCTGCTCGCTCTCGGACACCTTGTCCTCAATATCGGAATATTCGTCTCTCAGATCGCTGAGTGTTTTTGCCTGAGCCTTCGGCGCATACGACATAAACGATACAAAGATAAGCGCCGCGCTCATAAGCAGTGATATTATTTTATTCAGCTTCTTCATACACAACTCCTCCACGTTCCCTGAGGTATTTCTGTATGGAAATAAGACTTCCTATTCCGCCCGAAACAATACCTATTGCAAGGAAAGCAACAAGAAGATATATTACATAATCGGTAAACGGCACGATCGTAAAGCCTCTGCTTACCATAGTAAGCATTGACGATACGGTTGACTGGAGGAGCCTGTAAACACCCCATACAATGGCAAGTGAAAGAACTCCCGAAATTGCGCCGAGAACCATACCTTCAACCATGAACGGCCAACGGATAAACCAATTCGTTGCGCCGACCGATTTCATAATGTTTATTTCAAGTCTCCTGCTGTACATCGTGATACGAACGGTGTTCGCAATGATGAACAGCGAGATAAGAAGCAGAATGGCGATTATACCGATGCTGACATAGAAGATCATGCTTCTGATCCTGACAAGGGTCTGCGCGATATCTCTGTTGTCGCGGACGGAATCAACTCCGTCGAGATTCTGAAGCTCAGACACAGTTTTATCAAACTTTGTCATGTCGCTGACCGAAACCTTGAAAAGATCTGGCAACGGGTTGTCAATGCCCTCAAAGTAGGTTGCGTCGGTGCCAAGCTCATCGAGCTGCTGTCTGAACGCAGTATCCTTGCTGACATATTCGCACTTTTTGACATTCTGCATCAATGTAATTTTATCTTTCATTTGGGCTATTTCGTCGCCCTGAACCTCGTCCTTGAGGTAAACCATAACCACATTCTGGCTTTCGATCTCCGTCATGACATTGTTGACATTTACGATAACCATAAATGCCGCACCCATCATAACAAGGCAGGACATAAGCACGGCGATCGAAGCAATGGACATCAGGTGATTAACGCGAATATTTCTGAAGCCCTCTTTGGTAAGGTAGCCTAAACGTCCTCTTCTCTTCATTGATCCTCACCGTCCTTTTCCGAATCCTGTTCAATATAAATACGGTAAGAATCGTTGTCGCTGATTATTGCATCGAGGAACTCCTCATCAACCTTTTCTTCCTTTTTCTCTTCGGGCTTCTCTGCCTCTTCCTTTGAGGAATACTTTTCCTCTATCGTCTTTTTCTCCAGATTAAGATGAGCGGCAGACTGAACGGGAAGCTCTCCGTTTTCAATCATACCGTCGGCAACTACCTCGCCGCTTTCAAGCGTTATAACTCGCTTGTCAAATTTCTTGACAAGATCGTGCGCATGCGTAACCATTATGACCGTTGTTCCTGCTTCATTGAGCCTTGTAAGAAGCTCAACGATTTCCTGCGACATCTGAGGATCAACGTTGCCCGTCGGCTCATCTGCAATGATGATATCCGCATTGTTGGCAAGCGCACGAGCAAGAGCAACTCTCTGCTGCTCGCCGCCTGAAAGCTCGTTCGGATAGTTTCTTGCCTTTGCGGAAAGGCCTACCATGTTGATAACATACGGTACACGTTTTCTGATATCCTTCTCCCTTGCGCCGACAACACGCATTGCAAAAGCAACATTGTCGTAAACTGTCATAGTCGGAATAAGGCGGAAGTCCTGAAAAACGATACCCATATTTCTGCGATAATACGGTATTTTCTTTTTCTTCATCTCGTTAAGGTTAAATCCCTTAATAACAATTGAACCCGATGAAGGAACTTCCTCACGCATAATCAATTTGAGGAAGGTACTCTTTCCCGCTCCCGAAGCACCGACAACGAAAACAAACTCACCCTTATCAATATGTATATTGACATTGCTGAGCGCCTTGGTTCCGTTATCGTAAACCTTGGATACGTTTTTAAAATCAATCATGTTATCTGTCCTTAGTTATATCAGTATTTGATCGGATTGGCGTCAAGATATCTCTTTACCATGAGTGCGACTTTGAATACGATAGCGTCGTCAAACTCGCGGAGATCAAGACCTGTAATTTTCTTGATTTTCTCAAGACGGTAAACGAGCGTATTTCTGTGAACAAAGAGCTTTCTCGAAGTCTCGCTGACATTAAGGTTATTCTCAAAGAACTTCTGAATTGTGAACAGAGTTTCCTGATCAAGGCTTTCGATCGAGCCGCGTTTGAATACCTCACGAAGGAAAAGCTCGCAAAGAGTAGTCGGCAGCTGATAGATAAGACGGGCAATGCCGAGACTGTCATAGCTGACGATAGTCTTTTCGTTGTCGAATACCTTACCGACCTCGAGGGATATCTGAGCCTCCTTGAAGGAACGGGCAAGCTCCTTGATGCCTGCAACTGTTGTGCCGATACCGATAACGGAATGAACATAAAGCTCAGTCGAAAGAGAATCAGCAATTGAGCGTGCAAGCTTTTCAAGATCTTTGGATTCTATGTTGCTCTTAACCTCTTTTACAAGCGCAATATCGGTCTCGTTGATGCTGACAACGAAATCCTTAGACTTGTCCGGGAAAAGGTTCTGAACAATGTCATAAGCGGAAACATCTGTCTGATTCGGGATTCTGATAAGAAGAACCGCACGGGTAGCATCGTTATTAAAGCGAAGCTCGCGGGCCTTGAGGTAAATATCTCCCGGGAGAATATTGTCAAGAATAACATTCTTGATGAAATTGTTTCTGTCATACTTCTCATCAAAATACTGCTTAAGATTGCTGAGCGCAACTGCACTGATGTTTGTGTACTTCTCAGCAAGCTCGTCATCACCGTCAATAAAAACCGCATATTCGGGGTGAATCTGATTACCAAAGGTCTTGTAGGTACAGCCGTCAACAACGCAAGCCTCTGTATCCATAAAGGCGCTTGCCGCCGCTGTGGGAACCACCTCACCTATTCTTCCAAGCTCACTGCAAGAAATAATTGTACCTGTTTCATCAATAATACCGATCGTTCTGTCGATCGCACTTCTCATCTGATGGATGACTCCCTGAAAAAGTCTGTTTGACATATAATCTCTCCTCACGATTGTTTTTCACATCATAATTCGCTTTTCATGATCCGACGGATCATTTTAGGCAGGTTTATACAAAATGCCAATCTAAACATATACATTTTACACAATTTCAAAGAATATTTCAACCCTTTTGAGCATATTTTTTGAAAAATCTTTTCAAAAAGAGCATAAATCATCGGATATTTTATAAATAATGACTAAACTATTCCAATTTTTTGGGTCATTTTGAGTTGTGTAAAATCACCAAATATTGACAAAACATGCAAAAAACAGCCCCTTAAACACAACATTTTGGAAAACTGTTGTCATTTTAACCAATCGGAAAAGGAGTTCCGACAAATGCCGTGAACTCCTTTTATTTTTTAAAAAATCATTCAAAAATCACACTATATCAATATCCGCTGCCGAAGAACTGGCTCCAGTCATATCCGCCCTGAACCTGGCTCTCGGTTGTTGTCTCGGTCTCGGACGACGTGCCCTTATCCTCAACAAGCGTAGCTTCAACGGTAAAGGTATCTACCGAATAGTCGGAATTGATTCTGCAAAGCTCAAGCTTGAGCTTATCGCCGACCTTGCCGTTTTCGATCTTATCGAGAAGAACATCCGCAGTGTCAAGCTTTTCACCGTTTACGGCAGTGATAAGGTCGCCGACCTTTGCCTTGCTGTTTGCAAGCGAGCTGTCAGAGCTTATCGAAGCAATAACAAGCGAGCCGCTCGGCAGATTTTTGAGCTTAACTACCATTGCATACTGCTGATATTTTTCAGCCGCGGCATAGGAAATACCAAGCTTCGGTCTGTCGGTAACATAGCCGTTGGAAATGATATCGTCAATAATTTCCTTTGCATCCGAGATCGGAATTGCAAATGCCATTCCCTCATATCCCGTGCTGACGATCTTTGAAGAGTTGATACCGATAACCTGACCGTACTCATTCATGAGTGCGCCACCTGAGTTACCTGAATTGATAGGCGTTGTATGCTGAATACACTTCATTTCGTATCCGCTCTCACTGCTGATAGGTCTGTCAATAGCGGAAACCATACCCTTTGTGAACGAACCGAAGAACTCCGAACCGCCCGGGTTGCCGATCGCATAAACCGTCTGACCCTTCTTCAAAGAGGTTGAATCACCGAACTCAGCGGCAGTAAGACCTGTTTTTGCAATTTTGACAACGCCGACATCTGTCTTTGAATCATAGCCGACGAGGATACCGTCGTAATTGTTGCCCTCATAGTCTGTAACCGTCATCGTGTAGCCGGAGGTTTTGACCGAGCTGATAACGTGTGCACAGGTTACGATGTAGGTATATTTCTTTGCGCTGTCCTCGCCCATGATAATTCCCGAGCCCTCGCCGACAAGCGAATTGCTTGAAGAGGACGAGAATATCGACTGCGACTGACCGTAAAGCTTTATGCCGACATTGAACTTCTCAGCGTTGGCGGCAACCGTCTCGCTGGACGGAATTCCCGATGTGTTCTTAGCCGTCGGAGTCTCCGAAAGTGTAAGCTGTGTTGAATCACCCGATGGAGATGCCGTGTTGCTCTTTTTGAATTTCGGATAAACAGCAAGTACAACCGCTACGCAAACAACAATTGCAACAAGCGCAATCACAAAGCCCTTGAAGCCCTTGCTCTTTTTCTTTGCAGGCACTTCATTAACAGTCTTTGCATACTGCTGACTGTAATAATCGTTCTGCGGTGCTCCCGCTCCTGCTGAGCCGTAGCTCTGCGAATTGTACGGACTGTACTGCGGCTCACTCGGGGAATCGTCAACACTATCGTTATATCGGCTGAAATCATTATAGTCGTTATTAACGGGATTCTCTCCGTTTGCCGACTGTCCGTTGTCGCTCGGATTCTGCTCACTCTGCCAAGCATATCCGTTTTCGTTCGGCTGATTGCTTTCAGATGCAAAATCGGCAGGCTGCGGATTTTCCGATGTTCCGTAATATCTGTTTTCGTCACTCATAAATAATTCCTCCTGCACTGTTAATAGGTAGCCGATATATCGTTCGGTTCCTTATGTTGTCTATAAGTATAATCCCGTCTTTTTACGACAGTTTTTATAATTTGTAAACAAACATTAAACGTTCGGAAGCCAGAATACAAATTGTGTATATTCGTTCAGCTTGCTGCTACATACGATCTGACCTCCGTGAAGCTCGATTATGCTCTTGACAAGGTAAAGACCGAGGCCTGCGCCCTTGACATCGTAGCTTCTGGATTTATCAATTTTATAGAATCTTTCAAAAATCTTTTCCGCTTCCTCGCGTTCAATACCCGCTCCGCTGTTTTTGATGCTGACAAAGAGCTTTTCCTTGTCGCGGTAAGCCTTGAACTCGATATATCCGCCCTTGGGTGTAAACTTAACGGCATTGTCAATGAGATTATAGATAACCTGCATCATCATATCCTCATCGGCACTCACCGTCATGCTCTCCATCTTGTCAAGTCCGAGAATTTCAATCTTTTTATCGTTGATTTTCCTTTCAAACGAGAGCAGGGTTTTAAAGATATCCGCGCAGATATCGAATTGCTTCATATTTATCTGCATTTCGCCCGCTTCGAGCTTGGACATATTGAGCATTCCCGTAACAAGCCTTGAAAGCCGCTTGACCTCATCGGAAACGATTCTCAAATAATAATCGTATTTATCCTCGCTTATCGTTCCGTCAAGCATTCCGTCAATGAAGCCGCCGATCGAGGTCATCGGTGTTTTCAGCTCGTGCGAAACATTGGCGACAAAGCTCCTTCGCGAGCTTTCAAGCGCTGAAAGCGACATTGCCATTGTGTTGAACGCTTCGGAAAGCTGTGCAACCTCATCATGCCCCCGAACCTTGACCTTATAGCTGAAATCGCCCTGCGCGTAATGCTCGGTTGCAGTTGCCATATCTCTGAGCGGCCGCGTCAGGCGGTAGCTGAGATAGTAAACTGCGAGGAATGAAACAACCAAGGAGAAAAGCGCCGCTACAAGGAAGATCTGAAGCATTCTTTTGGCATATCCGTACCAGCTTGAGGTAATCTTCTCCGTCGCGATAACGATTGCAACGGTCTTGTTATTGAGCTTTATCGGCGATGCAGCGGTGAGCTGAGTTCTTACAAAGGTAGTTCCCAGTCTGCCGACCTCGGTATAATCCTTATCCGTTGCGGCGTCTATAATGGATTGATCTATCTTGTAGCCGCCGTGAACAACGCATGTCGCATTTGAATCAAACCTGAATCGGTCGCTCATCATTTCCTTACAAACAACGACCTCGCCGTTCATGTTGATGATAAATATATCCGCATCAAGCGCCGCCGACATATTGTTTATCGTGTTGCATATCATTGAGAGAGGCGAAATGTCAACCTCATCTCCGCTTCCGTACCTTCCCGAAAACTGGCTTAATATCTTTTCCGAGTTTTTGGAAATGATCGTCGTGTTTCTTTCGAGCGTTGAGAGCTGCTCATCGTTGCGGTATTTTGAAGCAATTCCGAGATAGGTCGAACATACAATAAGCACACTAAGCAGACTCACCAAAGTAATAATTGAAAGATACTTGTAAAACAGCTTTTTGTTTTTAGGGTCTTTTTTCAATCTTCTTCCCATGGATCATCAGTCCTTGGTCTCAAATTTATATCCGACGCTCCAAACGGTCTTGATCTCCCATTTGTCGGAAACGCCCTCAAGCTTTTCACGGATACGCTTAACATGAACGTCAACCGTTCTGCTGTCGCCGTAATAGTCAAAGCCCCAAACCTCGTCAAGAAGCTGATCTCTTGTGAAAACTCTGTTCGGGTTGCTTGCAAGATGATAGAGAAGCTCGAGCTCCTTCGGCGGAGCGTCAACCTTTTCGCCCTTTACTCTCAATTCATAGTTTGTGAGATTTATTGACAGATTATCATAGGAAACCTGCTTGATATTGCTCTCGGCTTCGGGAGCGGAGGCATTCGATGTTCTGCGGAGAACCGCCTTGATTCTTGCAAGAACCTCCTTTGCCTCAAACGGCTTTGTGATATAATCATCAGCTCCGAGCTCCAGACCGAGAACCTTATCAAAGGTCTCGCCCTTGGCGGTGAGCATGATGATCGGCTTGTTGGAATATTTTCTGATTTCACGGCAAACCTGCCATCCGTCAAGCTCGGGAAGCATTATGTCAAGGAGCATAAGATCAGGCTGATGCTCAGCAAAGAGCTTAACAGCCTGCATACCTGTGTTTGCGATAGTAACGCTGTAGCCCTCTTTTTCAAGATAAAGTCTGAGAAGCTCGCATATATTGGTGTCATCATCAACTACAAGAATTTTTTCTGTTGCCATAGTAATTCCTCCGTTTCAATAAGACCCTTAAACGCAATATCGTACAATTGAGGCATACACCTCAATTTGTGCGGTATTGCCTTAACATTGTCTTTATCTTAATTATACTTTTTAATTTGTCCATTTTGTGAACTAATCAAAAATATTCTTTAAAATACATTTATTTCAAACGTGGTTTTTGACTTGTATTCCTCGCCTGCCTTGAATGTGCACTGCGGAAAATCGGGGTGATTCGGCGTATCGGGATAATACTGAGTTTCAAGGCAGAAGCCCGCATGCTGAACGAGCGGAAGTCCGCCCTTGCCGATAACCGTTCCGTCAAGGAAGTTGCCCGTGTAGAGCTGAACACCCGGGAGGTCGGTATAAACCTTGAGCTGTCTGCCGCTGACAGGCTCATAAACAACCGCGTCCGCTTCACCCTCAACATGGTCAAGGCAGAAATTATGGTCATAGCCTCTGCACATCACGAGCTGAGTGTCTCTGTCGTGAATTCTCTTGCCGATAGAGGTCGGATTTGTGAAATCAAACGGTGTGTTGAAAACCGAACGGAGCTGACCCGTCGGAATACTGTCCTCATCGGTCGGTGTAAATTTCTTCGCATTGAGCTTGAGCACATGACCGAGCACGTCACTCATTGCAGAGCCGCTGAGATTAAAATATGTATGGTTGGTGAAATTGATAACCGTGTCCTTGTCGCTGACTGCGCTGTACTCAATTTCAACCTTGTTATCCTCGGTGAGAGTATATTTCACCCTCGCATCCATCTTGCCCTCAAAGCCGCTTGCGCCGTCGGGGCTGGTGTAGGAAAGCTCGACCGCGTTATTGCCTACGGTCTCTGCGTCCCAAACGGCATTTGAAAATTCGCCTGCACTGTGGAGACAGGTCTTGCCCTTTTCGTTCTGAGTGAGCTGAATCTTTTTGCCGTTCATCTCGAATGAACCGTTTGCGATTCTGTTGGCATATCTGCCGACGACCTTGCCCTGGTAATCCGTGAAATTAAGATGGCCGTAAAGGCTGTCGAAGCCTACCGTAATATCGTTCACTCTGCCGTATTTGTCGGGAGCATAAAGCGCCTGAAGCGTTGCGCCGAGGGTTATAACCTGCAAAATTATTCCGTTGGAATTTTTTATTGTAAAAAGCCTGACCTCTTTGCCGTCGGGCATATTTCCGAAAAATGAAATGCTTACTGACATTGTATTTCCTCCTTACATTGTATCGGATGAGAACAGAAAAACATGAAGCGGAAGCCACTGCTGAACATTTGCGGGGAAAATCATTCTGTCCGCCGCAAGATTCGAGAAAAATGCTCTTGTTGCGGCATGGTGGTTCAATTCGAATTCCGCTTTGCCGTCAAATTTTTCGACCGTAACCTTATTGTCAAGCACCTTGACGCGGAGATTTTCGTCGCCGTATTTGCCGTGAATAAGAACGGTAAGCTCTCCGTCGCAAAGCTTTGAGTAGCTTGCCTTTGCTTTGAGATAAGCCCTTATGACCTTTTCAAAATTATAAACAAGAATCATCTCACAGCCGTCAATTTCAAGGCCGTCAGATACACCTGTAAGGAATTCAAGCTTGTCCGTTTCAAACGGAGCAACAACAAACGAAACTCTGTATTCCTCTGTTTTTTCGAGCGCAGCGGCAACAAGATTGGGGTAATATTTATTGTCCGTTACATCAAATTCGCAAACACAGCCCTTATGATAATCGAGGACAAAATATCCTACGAATTCGCCGTCCTTTTTGAGTATGTACGGGCAATCTCTCCATGAGCAAAGAACATCGTAATAACTCTCGGGTCTGCGATTTGACCTGACGGGAAGCTTTCTATAGAGCTTGTCTATATTTTCAACGCTTTCCCTGTCGTCCGCTCTGAGCTTTTCGATTTCAAGTCCGCAGGGCATCGCCTTGAGCGCGTGTCTGTATGCGCTTCGGCTGAAATGGAATCGGTAGACTGTACCCGAGGACTCAAATCCGAAATAGCCGTAACGCTGGCGCTGACCGCCAAGGTAGGCTACGTCAACTCCGTTCTTTTTCATGTCCTCGACCGAAAGCTCCATAAGCTCGATCATATAGCCCATTGACCTGTATTTTGTGCCGACCGCAACGTTGCCGATACAGCATGCCTTTATCTGTTCTCCGCCGACCGTCATATCGTTATAAAAGCTGCCGATTGCGGAACGGAACTCGCCGTTCTCATCCTGAACAACAAAATTATTGTAAGCAGGGCGGTACTGATCCTTGTAGCATTTCGGGAGCAGATTGAGAAAATCTCTGCCGTCGGGATCGTCTGTGAAAAAAACCTCGTCAAGGAAAGCGATCAAGCTTTTGTTATCCTCATCCTTGCCTCTTCCGTAATATAAATTATTCGCCATATTCTTAATCCTTTTGCTTATGCAAGCAATACAATCAATATCCGCTTGCTTCTTCATTTTTTACGATCTTAACTATTCTGCTTGTGCCGAGCCTGTCCGCGCCGAGCTTAATAAAATCCTCGGCATCGGCAAGGGAAGCGATTCCGCCTGCGGCTTTAATATTCGTTCCGCCCGTGACGTGCTTGGCAAAGAGCGCAACGTCCTCTCTTGTTGCACCTGCGGTTGAAAAACCGGTTGAGGTCTTGATAAAGTCCGCGCCCGATTCGGAAACGATCTCGCACATCTTTATTTTTTCGTCCTCGGTCAGCAGACAAGTCTCAATAATAACCTTAAGAAGCTTACCGTGGCACGCCGCTTTGACAGCATTTATTTCATTGAGCATGAACTCGTATTTTTTATCCTTAAGCGCGCCGATGTTTATTACCATGTCAATTTCTTCGGCACCGTTTTTCACTGCGTCCTCCGCCTCAAAGCATTTCGCCGCCGTTGTGGAATAGCCGTTTGGAAAGCCGATAACCGTACAAACGGAAATTTTTCCGTCAACATATTCCGCCGCCTGTTTAACATAGCTTGCAGGAATACAAACGGAGGCACAGCCGTATTTTATGCCGTCATCGCAAATCTGTTTTATCTGCTCCCACGTCGCCGACTGAGAGAGAAGTGTGTGATCAACCTTTGAAAGTATAGCCTTAATATCCATATTCCCCTCCGTCATGAAACAATTTCACCCGTCTGAACATTTACAAGATTCTGGAACAGGGCAATCTGCGTTGCAGAAACAAACTTGTCCTCATGCATACTGCCGAAAAACCAGCGCTTGAAATCGCAGTTTGTGCTCAGCTCCTGGAGATATGCGTTAAGTCCCGAAACGGTGAGCGGTTCATTCTCCCTGAGCTTGAGAAAATTCTTGATTTTCTGCGATGGCTCATGCGTGATCATGTAGTCCACCTTATACTTGCATCTCTCAAGATTCTCTGCGCCCTCGCGCATTTCCTCCTGTGTTGGGATCTCGGCTCTCGACCAGGTATCATGGTCAACCCTCATGTCAATATCGGGGCTTTCTCCGCCGCCCATGGTGAAATACTTTTCTCCCTCGATTTCAAAGATCTGACCTCTCATTAAATGATAAATATTGTCCCTTATCTTGTGCGCCTTGCCGCCTGCAAAGCTCACAACAGGATATCTTGATATCAGATCGAAGTTTTCGTGCGTTCCGTCTACAAAAAGAATTCTGTATTTCTTCTTGCCGAGCTTATCGAGAATTTTTTTCTCCTTGGAATCGCCGCGCCATATAAATCCGAAATCTCCGCAGACAATAAGGGTGTCGCCCTCTTTAATATTCTTAAATTTTTTCTGTGAAAAGAGGGCGTAATCGCCGTGCATATCACCTGTTGCGTAAACCATTATCAGATCACTCCCCAAAATGTGATAAATTTTTTATTTTTCATATTTATTTTTATAATCTTATCTGCTATAATGTTTTTAATGCAATACAGCACAATTGCGGTGTGCGAATTGCCTTAAGTAACAAATGATTACTTATAATATATAATACTACAAGTTTGGGTGTCTTGTCTATGAAAAAATTTATTATTTTTATTTGTTGCGCCGCTTTGATTTTCACATCAACCGTTATTCCTGCCTGCGCAACCGATTATTCGGCCGATGTTGAGCTTTATTCCAAGATCGACCTGCTGATCAATCTCGACAGCAATGCCGTAATTATTGACAAAAATGCGGATCAGCCTGCCGACCCGTCATCTCTGACCAAAATAATGACCGCCCTTGTTGTTCTCCAGAACGAAAAAGATCTCAGCAAGAAGGTCACGGTTTCAGGCTCATCGCTTGAAAGCCTTTACGGAACAGGCTGTATCATGTCGGGGCTTCAGGACGGCGAGGTAATCAGCGTTTACGATCTGCTGTGCTGTCTGCTTATTCCGAGCGGAAATGACGCCGCTCTGGTCCTTGCGGACGAATACGGCAAGGGTGTTGCAAATTTTGTAAACAAAATGAATGCCGCCGCCAAAAAGCTCGGCTGCAATAAAACCAAGTTCACCAATCCGCACGGGCTTGACGACGCCAACCAGAAATCAACCGCAAACGATCTTGCCAAAATCACCCGTGCGGCAATGAAATACTCCGTTTTTGAGACGATAGTTAAGATGCTGACCTATGATCTTCAGAAAACGAATAAAAATGAAGAACGCACGATTGTCAATACAAACTACATGCTCAACTACGGCTTCCCCGATTACTATTACGACTACAGCAAGGGCATCAAGACAGGCTCAAGCAATGCCGAGGGCGAAAGCATTATTTCAATCGCTTCAAGGGACGGCTACAGCTATCTTGCAATTGCTATGGGAGGACCGTATAAGGATACGGACAGCGATAACGACACCGAAAACCAAGCGATACTTGACGCGGTAAGAATGTTTGAATGGGCATTTGACAACCTCAGCTATGAGATCGTAACAAAGGAAGCCCAGTTTGTTACAACCGTTCCCGTGAATTATTGCTGGGACATGGACAATGTTCGGCTTGTAGCTAAGAATGAGGTTCTCGCTCTCGTTCCCGAGGGAAACGGTTCCGAAAGCGTCAGTTTTGAACCGATTGATTTGCCCGAAGCTCTCGATGCACCGTTTAAAAAAGGCGATACGGTCTGCAAGGCGAAAATAATGTTCGCCGAGCGTCAGATCGGCACGGTTGAGCTTGTTGTTGCCGAGAGCGCAAACATGAGCATGCTCCTTTATCTGAAGGCGGCGCTCAAAAGAATGACGGCTAGCACCGTTTTCAAGATTTTGATTATAATTGTCATTCTTGTCATTGCCGCATACATTGCACTCTATATCAGAGCGAACAGAAGAAGGAAAAAGAACCGCGAACTGAAAATGTTCAAATACAGTGAGCTTAAGCAAGATTCCAAAAGCAAAAAATAAATAAAAACAGCTACGCAGATTCGGTTTTTTCGACCGTCTCTGCGTTTTTTCGACCCTCGCCCTATCTTAGATGACAAAAAATGATATCTTTTATAAAAAATTGTTATTAAATTTCACGTTTTTATTGACAAGACAAAAATTCGGTACTATAATATAAAAAGTTATTTTTGTTCACGATTCAAGGTGGAAATATGAATACCAAATATCTCATTAAAGAAAGCTGTATTTTAATCGACGGCAAAAAATTCAAAACCTACGGAATTGACGCAGTTGAAGGCTGTTCTGCAAAAATACAGTCGGAGCTTGTTGACGTTTCGCTTGACAAAGACTTTGTTGTTAATCTCGTTGAGCTTTTGAACTCTGCGAAAATCGAGCTTTGCCATTTTCAAGAGGTTGTTTCGGACGAGCTAAACAAATGACGTAAAAAACAATACGTTCTGCCGCGGCGAAAAGGATTTTCGAACGGTTAGAGGGGCATACTCTCAAATTTTCGGTTGTTAAATAAATCACATTCTTTAAAAGCATTTTGCGGCGGATATAAATAGATCCGCTGTTTTATTTTTCAGACAAAAAAGCTATAATTCACTCTCGGCTTCAAGCTGCCGCGATGTGGATTATAGCTTTTATTTTATGTAATTGATCTGTATTAAAAATCAGACAGGCTTATTTTGTAACAAGCTCTTTTTCTTCCGCATTTTCGGCTACTTCCTTGTTGACGTCATAGACCTTGCCGTGATGGTACGGGAAAATCTTGAGGAATATCCATGCGACAACCGCACCGATGGAGTTGAGTATTATATCTCCCATTGTGTCCATAAGCGGCCATCTGCCGATATTCTTCGGGTCAAAGAGAGTTGCCTCCTTCGGCGTTCCCTTTGCAAGCTCGTAGCACCAGTGCTGAGCGTCTCCGATAGTTCCCTTTGCGGGGTTTGTCATGACCTGATCCATTGTGAACTCGACAAGCTCCCAGCAGGTCGAAACAAAGAACGAGAAGCAAAGAGCGCAAAGCAGCGCAACGGGAATTGAAACAGGTTTCTTGTCTCGCTTTTGCATTGCTACGACAACCTCATAGCCGAGAAGAACGCAAAGTCCTCCGCTGAGCAAATGCATGCCCGAATCCCAAAATCTTGAATCATAGTAAAAATTGAGGAACTTGCCGCAGAACGAAGCGGCAAAAATCATCACTATCGAAAAATCCTGTATCAAGGACGGCATATATCTGACGAAGCACTTTTTAGGGAACAGCATAAAAATTTCCCAAGCGAACATTGCAATAAAGTTTGCACCGACCTGAAGCGGGTCGGAAATATCAAACGGCTTTCTAAAAAATCCTGCGATAAAGGCATAGATCATCAATGCCCTGAATACCCACCAGAAAACAAGCTCCCATGTCTTGCAGTTTGCTCTGATACGGCTGATATACTCTTTCATCTTAACACCCTTTTTATAATTCATTTTCTTTGCGCTTTCCCATAATACGACAAAACGCACATTTTGTCAATCTTTATTCGTACTCGTCGGAATAATCTTCCTTTGAAAAATCGAAATTCTTGTCTATCTCCACCTTGCCGAACTTTCTTCGCTTGGAGAAATCACCTTTCTTTCTCTTATAAATGTTGGTGCAAAAGCATGTATTGTGTTTGCCGTTTACATGGCAAACATGACCCTTCTGCTGAACAACCATAAGCAGAGCACCGCCGTAGCAGTCGATATCAAGCGACATCAATCTCTGCGAATTTCCGTTTTCCTCGCCGAACTTAAAAACCTTTTCGGTTTCGGTGTCATAGTAATAAGCCCTGCGTGTTTTGAGCGTGTAGGCAAAGGCCTCCTTGTTCATGTATCCGAGCATAAGCACTCTACCCGAGCCATGCTCAACGGTTACAACGGGCATGACCGTTTTATTTTCCCAAACCTTGTATAAATCTATCATTATATTTCCTCCTAAATTATTAAAATCCGAAAAAGCTCATCTGCGTGCTCTGCGGTAAGCCCTCAAGCGCGCCGCATGCATCGAGGGTTTCCATGACCGACTTACTGATTCCCGCTCTCTGCTGAAGATCGTCACGGGACATGTATTCTCCCTCACCGTCGTCTCTCGCTTTCATAAGAGATACCGCCGCAGATTCACCCGTGCCTGACATTGACATGAACGGAAGTCTGATCTTGCCGTCCTCGATCCTGTAGATCGTGGCATGCGATTTGTAAAGGTCAATCGGCAGGAATTCAACTCCTCGCGCCATCATTTCATTAACGACCTGCATGGCAACATACATGTTTTCTTCCTTTGCCGTAGCGTCATGACCCTTGTTTACGATTGAATTCATGAGCTGTTTTACAGCTCCCCTGCCCTCCATGATCGCAACGGTATCAAGATCCTCGCCGCGAACCGTCATATATGTCGCGTAATATTCCGTCGGCTTATATATCTTATACCAAGCAAGGCGCATTGCGGCGCTGACGTATGCCGCGGCATGAGCCTTCGGGAACATGTATTTGATCTTCATACAGGAATCAATGTACCAGTCGGGAACATTATGCTCCTTCATCGCCTTGATATGGGCTTCCGTCAAAAGCTTTGTCGCATTACCCTTACGGACGATCTCCATGATTTTAAATGCCATATCGGGCTCAAGTCCCTTATGCATAAGATAAACCATGATATTATCACGAGTTCCGATAACGTCGGAAATCGTACATGTGCCGCTTTTGATAAGCTCCTGTGCGTTGCCGAGCCAAACGTCCGTACCGTGAGAAAGTCCCGAGATCTGGAGCATGTCGGAGAAATTCTTCGGCTTAGCCTCCAAAAGCATTCCGCGTACAAACGGAGTTCCAAGCTCGGGCAGGGAAAGCGTTCCCGTCTCACAGTCTATTTCCTCCGCTGTTACGCCGAGCGGCTCGGGAGACGTCAAAAGCTCATAAAGCTTCGGGTCGCAGATATCAACGTCAAAAACATTGATGCCTGTTGAATCCTCAAGGTGTCGGTAAAGCGTCGGAACATCATGTCCGAGGTTATCGAGCTTAAGGATCGTATCGTGAAGCGAATGGAAATCAAAGTGAGTTGTTCTCAGTCCGCCGGAAACATCGTCCGCAGGGTGCTGGATCGGTGTGAAGTCCTCTGCGTCATTGCTTGCAGGAACAACAACCATTCCTCCGGGGTGCTGACCCGTCGTTCTCTTAACTCCCGTACAGCCCTTTGTCAGTCTGTCCTCCTCGGCACGGTTGACGGTTATTCCCTTGACCTCAAGCCATTTTTTAACGAAGCCGTAAGCCGTTTTGTCGGCGATGGTGCCGATCGTACCTGCCTTAAAGGTGTGGTCGATTCCGAAAAGCTCCTCTGTGTATCGGTGAGCATAGAACTGATATTCACCGCTGAAGTTAAGGTCAATATCGGGCTGTTTGTCACCCTTGAAACCAAGGAATGTTTCAAACGGGATATCGTGACCGTCGCGGTGCATCGGAATTCCGCAGTTCGGACAATCCTTCGGCGGCAGGTCATAGCCTGAACCAACGGTACCGTCCATGAAAAATTCCGAATGCTTACATTTTTTACATACATAGTGCGGCGGCAGAGGATTAACCTCCGAAATACCAGCCGCATGGGCAACAAACGACGAGCCGACGGATCCTCTCGAGCCAACATAGTAGCCGTGCTCCTCAGAGTTCTGAACAAGCTTTTGTGCGATCATGTAAAGAACGCCGAATCCGTTAGAAATAATTGATTTCAGCTCTTTTTCAAGCCGCTTTGCAACATTCTCGGGTACGGGGTCGCCGTAGTCCTTTTTCGTTCTCTCCCAACAGATACGGGTAAGATCCTCGTCTGCGCCCTCAAGGCTCGGCGGGAACGTTCCTCTCGGGAACGGTGTCATGCCGCTTTCGCAAAGGTCGGCAATTTTATTCGGATTTGTGATAACGACCTCTTTCGCCGTCTCCTCGCCGAGATAAGCAAACTCTGCAAGCATTTCATCCGTTGTTCTGAAATAGAGCGGTGCTTGCTGAGACGCGTCGGAGAAGCCCATTGAGGTCATGAGAATCTCACGAAAAACAGCGTTGCCGGGATCAATGAAATGGACGTCGCAGGTGGCAACAACCATTTTGCCGAGCTTGTCCGCTATGTGAATTATCTGTCTGTCAACATTTTCAAGATCCTCAACCGTCTTAAAGCGCTCATAACGCTCGTCCTGACTGCGAAGCATGAAAGCGTTGTTGCCGTTCGGCTGAATTTCAAGATAGTCATAGAAAGAAGCGATTCTGAGAACGTCCTCGTCGCTCTTTTGATCGACAAGCGCACGGTAAAGCTCGCCCGCTTCGCAGGCGCTTCCGATAATAAGTCCCTCGCGAAGCTGCATGAGCCTATGACGGGGAATTCTCGGTCTGCGCTTGAAAAATTTAAGATTTGAATCCGTAATAAGCTTATAGAGATTTTTAAGTCCCTGCGTATTTTTTGCGATTATAATTATATGGTAAGTTTTTTCGGCACGGACTTTTTCAATATATTCTGCAGGGATCTCATCGTCAACACCAAAGCCGTAATCATCATAGAATTCGTCATCGTCAACGAGGTAGCCCTCCATGCCGTAAATGATTTTTATTCCTGCTTTTGCGGCAGTGTTGCAAGCCTCGGGGAAAGCCTGAACAACGCCGTGGTCGGTAATTGCAATTGCCTTGTGACCCCATGCTATCGCACGGCTGACAAGCTCCTTTGCGCTCGTCATACCGTCCATTGCCGACATATTTGTATGCAGGTGAAGCTCCACTCGCTTTTCGGGAGCGTTATCCTGCTTCTCGATTTTTTCAATCTCCGTGACAGCCCTCGCGTTGATAAGATAGGTGTGCATGTAGGTGTCCATATTTATTGCGCCGCGGACAAGCACGGTCTTTCCGTCCTTGAGGTTTGCCACAAGATCCTCGCACTTTTTCCTCTCTCCGAACACTTTAACTGGATAGGACGAGGTGTAGTCGGTTATATTGAAATTGATTATACTGTAGCGGCCGTCCTTAGATTCTCTCGTTTCAAGAGAGAACACGTCGCCCCAAACGACAACCTCGCCGTCCTCGGGCAGGCACTCCTTGATCGGCTTCGGCTTGCCCTTAACAAGCGTGCCGAAAAGCGGCTTCGCATTCGTAATTGAGATTGGCAGATCGTCGTATGTTTTTTCTTTCGGCTTCTTCTGAACAGGAGCCTTTGAAGCGGCAACGGGATTAGCCATCGGCGGAGCAACGGCGACCTTTTGGTTCTCCTTTTTCTGAAGCTCCTCGAGCGCCTTGATGTCGTCCTGAGTTGAATTGTTGCTTATAAATTCAACGGTGATCAGTCTCTCAAATCGGCGGTCGATAGTCTGACGAATGAATTTATCACAGCCGAGATTGACAAGCATATCCTTTCCGTTTGCCGCAAGCTCAACGGTCAGCTTATCTCCGTTAAGGCTGTAGGTCGCGCCCTCAAGAATGGTTCTCGACGCAGGGAAATGCTCGTAAATTTCCTTGACGAAGCTCGTCATGTAGTTTATATCAAAGGTCTCGGGCGGAAAATGAATTCCGAGGTCAAGTCGATGCAGATTCATCACACGGATAAGCTCCGCCCTCGCCTTTTTGATCACCGCCGAGTCAATGGGCGCAGGGAAGCTGACGAGCATGCTGACACTGCGTTCAGAAAGGCTCGCCTCAATGCTTTCAACCGTTGCGGAATCAAAATAAGCCGCGACACCCTGATCTATGTACTCGCCGAAAAGGCTGAGAAAACTGACTTCTTTCAAAATTACACTCCCAAATTATTACATCTTATCTATTTCAGCCAGCAGCTCGCTGACAATATCTTCTTCTTTGATCTTTCTGATAATTTCGCCCTTTTTGATGAGGACTGCACAGCCGTCGCCGCCTGCAATGCCGATATCGGCTTCCTTTGCCTCACCGGGTCCGTTGACGACGCAGCCCATTACAGCCACCTTGAGCGGCTTGCGGCAATCTCTGAGTGCATTCTCGACCTCACCTGCGACCTTGATAAGGTCAATCTTGGTTCTGCCACAGGTCGGGCATGAGACGATCTGAACACAATCGGTTCTCAGGTCAAGAGCCTTGAGAATATCAAGTCCTGCGTAGACCTCCTTAACGGGGTCAGCGGTCAGCGAAACACGAATCGTATCGCCTATTCCGTGCATGAGCAGACTTCCGATGCCTGCGCTCGATTTAATAAGACCCATGCGCTCCGTGCCTGCCTCGGTAACGCCGAGATGAAGCGGATAATCGCATCTTTCGGCAACGGTTTCATATGCCTTTATCATATTGCCGACATTCGACGATTTGATCGAAATTACAATGTCGTCAAAATCGAATTTTTCAAGCAACGAGGCATGGTACATTGCGCTTTCTGCCATAGCTTCGGGAGTTGGCGCGCCGTATTTTGCAAGAATTTCCTTTTCGACCGAGCCCGAGTTTACGCCGATACGAATAGGAATATTCCTCGAACGACATGCTTCGACAACCTTCTTAACTCTGTCGTCCGAGCCGATGTTGCCCGGGTTTATACGCACCTTGTCAACTCCCGCCGCAACGGCTTCGATCGCAAGGCGATAGTCGAAATGAATATCTGCAACGATTGGAACACTAACTGCTTCCTTGAGAGCAGGAATGAGCTTCACTGCGTCCATATCGGGAATTGCACCGCGGATGATCTGACAACCTGCTTTTTCAAGCTCGACCGCCTGCTTAACGCTCGCTTCGATATCGTGAGCGGGCTTGTTGAGCATTGACTGCACCGTTATCGGTGCGTCACCGCCGATATATGTTTTGCCGATTTTTATTTTTTTTGTTTTTCTTCGTTCCATTTTAATACCTCGGTTCGGTTAAAATGTTTTCTCGCTTTTCTTTATCCCCTCCGCCGCTTTGCGGCACCCCACAATGGCAATATTGTCAATTAACCTTTTATTTGTCGAAAGAATTGACCAAGGCTTCCCCTTGAGGGGAAGGCTGAAAAATGACAGCAGATAAAATGAATTTGTGATTAAAGATGTCAGTGTAAAGAATTATTTCACAATCAGCGAATAAATATCCTTAAACGTGATTGCCGCCATGAAGAGCAGGAGAATGACCATACCGATAGCATGCACGAGTGCCTCGTATCTCTGCTTTATCGGCTTTCTTCTGACAAGCTCGATGAGCAGGAAGAAAAGACGTCCGCCGTCAAGAGCGGGAATCGGCAGAAGATTGAACACGCCGATATTTATTGTAATAAGAGCCATTATGCTGAGAAGTCCCGTGTAATCAGCCGTCTTGACCGACTCCTGCGCCGCATCGGAAACATAGTCCACAACTCCGACGGGGCCCGAAACGTCCTTAACGGAATACTTGCCCGTAACAAGGTCAAAGAGGCTCAGCCAAACCATTCTGAAAATGCTGACGGACTCCTTGAAGGTGTCCTTGAAAACCGTGCCTGCGGTCTTGTCAACGCCGACCATAACTATCTTTGAATAGGGCATCTCAACATCGTTTATCTCAACCCTTTTGCCATCACGCTCAACAAGCAGATCTGCGGTCGAGCCCTCGTCACGGCTGAGAAGATAGGGCACATCGGTGTAATAATAAACTCTTTTGCCGTCGATTTTAATTATTCTGTCTTTAGCCTTTAGTCCGTTATACTCCGCGACCTGCTTGCCGTTGTCATTGAAGAAATTGACATAATTTGTGCCCGAAAGATTATCGGAAACACCAAGCATTATCGCAATTATAATCAGACCGAGAATAATATTTACCATCGCACCTGCGACAACGATAATTATTCTCTGCCAGCAGGGCTTGTTGTTGAACGCTCGCTCATCCGTGCTGTCCTCGTCCTCGCCCTCCATGCTGACAAAGCCGCCGATAGGAAGTAAACGCCATGAATACTGAGTCTCACCCTTTTTCTTTTTCAGCAAGGTGGGACCCATTCCGAGAGAAAACTCATTGACCTTTACGCCGAAAATTTTCGCAAAGGTGAAGTGTCCTGCCTCGTGCACCATGATTATTATGCCGAAGAATATTATCGCAAGCAGAATTGTCCATTTGCTCGCCAATGCAGATAAAAAGCCTATTTTAATCGCCTCTTTCGTGAGCCGAGCGACCTCAGCCCATTATTTTTTCTTTCACATAACCCCTCGCCCAGTTATACATATCCAAAACGTCGCCGAGCTTATATGTATCAAAACGCTGAGCGTTCTCAACGGTCTCTCTGACCAGTTCCTCAATCTGCAAAAATTTGATTTTGCCCTGTCTGAACGCGAGATTCGCTTCCTCATTTGCCGCATTTGCACAGGCAGGGAAAAGTCCGCCGTCGTTGATTGCCTTTCGGCAGACATTTATCAAGCCGAAGGTTTCATAGTCGGGCTTGTCAAAAGTGAGCATGCCGTAATCCGTCAGCGAAAGCTCCTTGACGGGCGACGGAATTCTGTTCGGATAAGTCAGCGCATACTGAATCGGTATTCGCATATCGGGAACGCCGAGCTGAGCAATAACGGAATTATCGCAGAACTCAACGAGCGAATGAATAACGCTCTGACGGTGAACAACGATGTCGATATCCTTGGGATCCATCGAGAAAAGCCAAACAGCTTCGATAAGCTCAAGACCCTTGTTCATCATTGAAGCGGAATCAATCGTAATTTTTGCGCCCATGCTCCAATTCGGGTGATTGAGCGCCTCTTTGACCGTAACATCAACAAGCTCACTGCGCTTTTTGCCGAAGAACGGACCGCCCGAAGCGGTAAGAATGAGCTTTTTAATTTCCTTTTTATCACGGCAGCCCTGCATCGACTGAAAAATCGCCGAGTGTTCGCTGTCAACGGGAAGAATACTGATGCCCTTTTCTTTTGCAAGAGCCATAACGAGCTGACCGCCCGCAACAAGCGTTTCCTTGTTAGCGAGCGCAAGCTCACTGCCTGCATTTATCGCAGCTATCGTCGGCTCAAGTCCTGCCATGCCGACAATGCTGTTGAGCACATAGTCCGCTCCGCACGCCGCACATTTGCAAACACCCTCCATTCCCGAAAGCACCTTGGTCGGGGTGTCGGCAACTCTTATTTTAAGCTCAGCCGCCGCTTTTTCGTCCACCATTGCGGCAAGCTCGGGCTTGAATTTTCTGATTTGCTTTTCAATCGTGTCAACGCTGACGCTCGCCGTCAAAGCCTTGACCTCATAGCCCTGCATTTCGATAACCTCAAGAGCTTGAGTTCCGATTGAACCTGTTGAGCCGAGAACGGCAATGGTTTTACTCATAGTATCACCTTAAATTTTATTTTTAAAATGTCTCGATTATGCTGAGTATTCCGTACATGATTGGAAAAACAAACAGCGTACTGTCGAATCTGTCCATAATTCCGCCGTGACCGGGAATCAGCTTGCCGTAGTCTTTCACGCCGTAGTTTCTCTTGATAACCGAGGCGGAAAGGTCGCCAAAGATGCTGATAACGGAAAGTACAAGCGAAATCGGAACGACCGCCCACCAATCCCAAAGGAAGAAGCTTCCGTCCGGGAAAAATTTCTTTGCAAAAACGAAGTACAAGCCGACATTCAGCGCCGCCGTCAGTACAACTCCGCCGATTGCACCCTCCCAGGTCTTTTTCGGGCTGACAACGGGGGTCATCTTATGCTTGCCGAAGAATACGCCCGTGAAATAGGCGAACATATCGGTAAGCCATGCGCAGAAAATCGTAAATAATATGAGATAAACAACGTTCGCCTGAGTGTATCTTTCGTCGGCAAGCTGAAGGTCATTGATTCTGACCCAACAGCCGAGCGATTCGGGAACGGCGATTGAACAAAGAACGGAGATTGCGACCTGCTCAAACTTGACCTCGCCGTGCCACTTCACCATCATGATGAGCATGGCGATGATGTATACGGCAAGAGCCGCGAACGGCGTAACGTGAATTTTTTCAAGAAAATGATATCTGATTTCAATGGGAATATATGCGCCGACGATGATTGACGGAATAGCAAGCGGAAGCTTGACCTTCGCAACATGGTTGAGCTCATAAACGGCAACTCCGCAGATGAACGCCATGAGTATCGGCAATGCCGCCGTGTTCATGAAAAACATCACGGCAATAATGATGAGGGAATATGAAACTCCCGAAATAATTCTGGTTTTCATGTGGTTTATCCTTTCAAATAAGGTACTGCACCAAGCAAAAAAGTGCTGTGGGCTTTTACCTCTGAATAAGTTTGTAAGAAAATTGTTCACAGTGCTTTTTGCAGCTTGTGCGCTGTACAAAGGTACTGCCACAAGCCATTGCACCAATGCAAAATTGAACAAACTTTTGAGGTTGAGGGAAATTTTTTCACAGGCGGTTTTGCAGGTCGGGTGCTGTGCTGTTGCACTGCCCCGAGTGAAAAATCGGTTGTGGAGAAATTTAGCCAACCTCAAACGCCGCCGAAACGACGGTTGCGCTTATTATAGTCGTCTATCGCCTTATCGAGATCGGCAGGAGTGAAGTCCGGCCAAAGAATGTCGGAGAACCAAAGCTCGGAATATGCCGACTGCCAGGTGAGGAAATTCGAGAGGCGGTATTCGCCGCTGGGACGAATAATAAGATCGGGATCACTCTGTCCTGCGGTATAGAGGTGTGAAGAAATATCGTCCTCGGTGATGTCGGCAGGGTCAAGCTCGCCTGATTTGATTTTTTCGCCGAGCTGCTTGACGGCATCGACGATTTCAAGTCTGCCGCCGTAATTGATGGCGATATTGACGTCGTATTTCTCGGCGTCGCGCGATTCCTCCTCGGAGGTATCGAAAAGATTGAGAAGATCCTCAGGGATGCCCTCGCGATGTCCGATAAAGTGCATTCTCATGCCCTTTTGAAGATTTTCGGCTTTTCTGTCCTCGGCCTCGTGCATGTATTCACGAAAAAGATCCATGAGAGACGAAACCTCCTCGGGCGGACGCTTCCAATTCTCGGTTGAGAAGGCATAAAAGGTTATACTCTGTATACCGATTTCTCCTGCATAATCGCAAATTTGCTTAAATACCTTTGCGCCTGCTTTATGACCCTCGGAGCGCGGCAAGCCTCGCTGCTTTGCCCAACGGCCGTTGCCGTCCATGATTATGCCGATATGTGACGGAACTTTTCTTTCTTCCATAGAACAATCAAGTCCTTTAACTGATTATTTTTTAAATTTAAACTTTAAATAATTTGAAGTAAAGTTTAAGATATAAAACATTCTTTCTTTGAAGCTCAGACCCTTTATGCACAAAAAATGCGGCACAGATTTAATAAAGACTCTATTCATCTGCGCATAACTGCTTTGTTCGGTCAGCTCTCTGTCCCTGATGCATCTTTCCATTCGGGCAACGTTCCTGAAAAGAAAGCATGCGGCTGTTTTGCGGTCGTAGCCGCGGTATATTTTGTACGCCGCCAGACGGGCATGCATTAGGTCAATTTTATTCTTGTCAATTTTTTTGTGAAGAACACTGTGCTGATTATTAAAATATCCGTACAGCGGCAAATCGACCAAAACTGCTTTTGACGAATTCGCCCAAAGTCCTGCGCAAAAGACCGTGTCCTCGCCGACCGTATAATTGCCGAATCTGCCGTATTTTATCAAAAAATCTTTTTCAATGAGCTTCGTGCATGCGCTTGAAAGAATCATTTCGTTTTTTATGATTTTCTCAAAATTATACATGTCAACGAACTCGGAGGTTTTGCACTCACGGGCACGGTATTCGAAAGACCTGTAATTTTCTTCGTCAACACGTTCATATCCGCAGGCAACCATTTCACAATTATTTTCGACAACAGCCTTCATCATAAATTCATACATCTGCGGCTGAATAAAGTCATCGGAATCGACGAAGCCTATATACTCGCCTTTCGCCTTTTCAATGCCGTAATTTCTTGCGGCAGAAACACCCTTGCCCGTATTTTTACAGTAAAATATTCGCGAATCCTCAGAAATGTACTTGCCGATAATCTCCGCCGAAGAATCTGTGCTGTGATCATCTACACACACAACCTCAAAATTTGTATATGTCTGATTTAATATACTGTCCAAACACCTTGAAAGATATTTTTCCTGATTATAAACAGGCACAATTATCGAAATCAAAGGATTCATCGCAAAGCTCCTTTATTGATAACAGGCAGACCGTGAAAGCCTGCCTGTAAAGTAATCAAAGCGTACGCAATTTATATTGACATAACTTCCTTTTCTTTTGTTGAAGCGGCGGCGTCGATCTCCTTGATAAATTCATCGGTGATCTTCTGAAGCTCGTCTTCGCCGTTCTTGAGGTCGTCCTCGGTGATTTCGGATGCCTTCTGCATCTTCTTGATCTTGTCGATAGCATCGCGGCGGATAGAACGGATAGCAACCTTTGAATCCTCTGCCATCTTCTTGATGTCCTTAACAAGCTCCTTACGTCTGTCCTCGGTAAGCTGAGGGAAGGTCAAGCGGATAACAGTGCCGTCGTTCTGCGGATTGATGCCGATATCGGAGGCCTGAATCGCCTTATAGATCGGAGTAAGTGTGGACTTATCCCACGGCTGAATAACAAGGATACGAGCCTCGGAGACTGAAATTGCAGCCATCTGATTGATAGGTGTCGGAACTCCGTAGTAGTCAACAAGAACCTTGTCGAGTACACCGGGGTTTGCACGGCCTGCTCTGATTGCGGCATAGTCCTTGCCGAGAACGGAAACCGTCTTTGTCATTTTCTCTCTGGTATTGCTGTAAACTTCTTTCATGAAAATTCTCCTTACTTGATTTATATTTTTATTCTTTAACGAGTGTGCCTATATTTTCGCCCTTAACGGCTCTGATGATATTCTCTGGATCTTCAAGATTGAAAACGAGAATTGCAATTGAATTATCCCTGCAAAGCGAAGCCGCAGTGCTGTCCATTACCTTGAGACCCTTTGCAAGAACCTCGGAATGAGTGAGCGTATCGTACTTGACCGCGTCGCTGAACTTGTTCGGGTCCTTATCGAAAACGCCGTCAACATTCGTTGCCTTGAAGATAACATCGGCTTCGATCTCAGCCGCTCTGAGCGCCGCCGTTGTATCGGTTGAGAAGAACGGGCAGCCTGTGCCGCATCCGAAGATAACGACCTCGCCGTCATTGAGATGAGCGACCGCATCGCGGGCAACATACTGCTCCGCAATCGGCTGCATACCTACCGCCGACATAACTCTCGCCTTAACACCGAGCTGCTCGAGAGCCTCGCAAAGAGCAAGCGAATTCATAACCGTTGCAAGCATGCCCATGTTGTCTGCTCTTGTGCGGTTCATCGTGCCGCTGCTTCTTCCGCGCCAGAAGTTACCGCCGCCGACAACAAGTCCTATCTGAACACCCATGTTGGCAACCTTTTTAACGTATGTACAAACATTGGTCACCATGTCAAAATCAATGCCGTGACCCTGCTCACCTGCAAGAACCTCGCCGCTGAGCTTCAGCAGAATTCTTTTATACATTCTGAATACCCCCACTGCTCTAATATATCGTTTATATTTTACTTTAAAACGGCGGTTATGTAAAGTGAAAAATGATATTTTTCACGAAAAATTCAAATTTATTTTTGCAAAACAAAAAACGGACAGGTTGATTTCCTGTCCGCATTGCCGTTATTTGATTTAAATTACATTTCCGAGCAAGCCGTAAAACAGCGCTCCGACAATAAATCCCGCTATAAGCACGCCGAGAGCAATTATCGGCAAAGCCTTTTTAAATTTGATGTCCATGATCTCGGCAACAAGCGCGCCCGTCCATCCGCCCGTTCCGGGTAACGGGATCGCAACGAGCACCAGCAAGCCCCACGCGCCGTATTTGTCAATCGTTTTGCGATGCTTTTCCGCCTTATGCTCAAGCTTACCGACAATTTTGCCGAGCCTTTTCGACTTCCTCATCCAATCAAATATCTTTCTGAGGAAAAGAAGTATAAAGGGAATCGGGAGCATGTTGCCCAAATAGCAAACAATAAATGCTCTGATAATATTCATATCCAAAAGCTTTGCGGCAATAAGGCCGCCCCTCAGTTCAAGAACAGGAAGCACGGAAATAATAAAAACCGTAAGCTCGTTTGGAATTTTATCCTGGAAAAAGGTTACGATGGACTGAATCAATTGGTCTGTCATCTTTTTACTCCGTTATGATTTTTTTGTTCCGAAGATAATTATATGCCTTGGCAAGAATAGTTCTGTCATTCTCAAAGCGAAGCTTATTAAGAGCCTTCTCATATCCGAGCCAAATATAATCTTCAATTTCTTCCTTTTGGATAATCGTCTGGGTATCCTGAGTTGAAGCAAGAAAAATATTGACATTTTTCTCGACCTTACCCTGGATAGTGTACTGGCTTTTCGTGATAAAATCGGGATGAATATTTATCCTTATTCCCGTTTCTTCAAGCACCTCACGGTAAGCCGTCTGATGATCGTTCTCGCCCTGCTCAACGTGACCCTTGGGGAAGCCCCAGTGAGCGCTTCGCCTGTTCTTGATAAGCAGGAAACGAATCATTCCGCCGATGTCTCTGTAAACAACGGCTCCGCAGGAACGCTCATAGAGGCACTCCAGCGTGTGTTTTCTGTTCTTGACAGCAAAATCAATGCCGTTTGCGATGTCAATGTTGATGAATCTTGTACTTTTCGGCGCTACAACCCAATCTGTTTCATTACTGCCGTCATATCTGACGATACCAACTACTCTTCCGTCAAAGCTTCGCACGGGATGATTGATGCCCATTATAAATGCGCCTTTAACGGACGCGTTGAACTGCTTTGCTCCCTCTACCTCGCCGTAGTTCAGCTCATAAGTAAAGCCCTGTTCATTGCTGTAAGAGTGGATCGGATGAGTCACCTTGATACGAACATATTTACCAAGCATGTTCCTAACTCCTCCACCGTGTGCCGAATGCGCACGGATTTACCGCAGACGCAACAAAATACATTGTTTTTTCGTCCGCATTCAATTTACCGTACCATTATACATATATTTCGGTGAAATTACAATAGGAAATTTCAAAAAAACAGAATTGTTTTGCTCAGGTAAAATATTCATAAACATTTTCGTATTTATAACAGATTATTCGGCAACATTTATTGTCATCACGAGAATCCTTCTGACGCAGGCTTCAAGGTCTGCTCTTGTTATTTTGCCGTTTTCGTATGCCTCTTTAAGCTCATTCGGTTCGCCCTCACCCATCTTGAGGTCGTTGCCCGCAAGAATCTCGTCGGAATGATGGCTGTGAACGCCCCAGTCGGTCGTAACCATGCCCTTGAAGCCCCATTCGCCTTTGAGAATCTCGGTCAAAAGCTCATAGCTTGTTGATGTATGACAGCCGTTGATAATATTATATGAGGACATAACAGTCCATGGGTCGGCTTCCTTAACGCATATTTCAAAGCCACGGAGATAGATTTCTCTCAGCGCACGCTCGGAAACTCTCGAATCACATTCAAACCGGTTTGACTCTCTGTTATTGCAAGCGAAGTGCTTGACCGAAGCTGCGACCTTTCTTGATTGAATTCCCCTTACGTCTGCCGCACAGCATTTTCCGGCAAGAAGCGGATCCTCGGAAAAATACTCAAAGTTACGGCCGCAAAGCGGATTGCGATGAATATTCATTGCAGGAGCAAGCCAAACGCCGAGATTGTTCTCTCTCAGCTCGGCACCGCCCGCCGAACCGACCTCCTCGATAAGCTCGGTATTCCAGGTGCAGGCAAGAAGCGTTGCACACGGCCACGCCGTTGTAGGTGCTCCTGTTTTGGCGTTGAGACGAACACCTGCGGGACCGTCGGCTGTAGGAATCGGAGGAATATCGAGCCGTTTCAAACCGCCGAAGGCTCCTGTATTGCAAACGCCGGGCTGATTCTGATGTCCGCCGACAAAGTCTATAAGCTCATCAACGGTGAACTGTCTGATAAAATCGTCAAGACTGATTTTTTCACCGACATAATCAAACATAACCTCTTCGTCGGGAGCCTTTGCATCGGCTAAGTTATTTTTACCCGAATCATAGCTTTGCTCGCTCTGAGGAAGTTTCTCATAGCTTCCGTCCGCAAGGAGTCTTTTTTCAAGCTTAAACGGTTTAAGAAGTGACTTCGACTGCTTAATGATAATATCCTCGTCTGCCGTAAATTCGTAGTCGAGCAGTCTCGTGTTTCTGACGGAATTTCCGAGGCTGAATTTATATGTTCCCTTTTCAAGAACAAATGCGGATTTTTGGATTTTTCCGAGATCGTCAAAGCTTGCCATGTCATTTATATCAAAGCTCAGTGCCACAGTTTGGCTCTCCCCCGGAGCAAGAAGCTTTGTTTTTGCAAATGCCGCAAGCTCCTTTGACGGCTTTCCGAGCTTTCCTTGAGGCGCGCTGTAATAAAGCTGCACAACCTCTTTGCCGGAGACTTTGCCGATATTCTTAACCGTAACAACGGCAACAATTTTGCCTTCGCTCTCGCCGCAAAAAGCGCCGCTCATCTCAAAGTCCGTATAAGAAAGGCCAAAGCCGAACGGGTAGCGAACTTTTTCTGCCGCTCCCGGAATTGTTTCAAAATAGCGATAGCCGACATAAATATCGTCCTCATAGTCAAGGTGCTCATAACCCGTTTGGAACATCTTTCCGTTCTCATAACAGTCGTATGATTTCGGAATTGTGTCGCCGAGCTTGCCCGACGGATTGACGTCACCGCAAAGAATATCGGCAACCGCCATACCGCCCTCCATGCCGCCCTGCCAGCCGCAGAGAATGCCCTGAACCTTGTCGTTCTCGGCGAAGTGCTCACAGTCAACCACTCCGCCCGAGTTAAGAACAACTATTGTTTTTTTGAATGCCGCCGAAACTCGGTCAATAAGGCTCTTTTCTGCATCGGAAAGATAGTAGTCGCCGCTGATGGCACGACGGTCAACGCCTTCGGCGGAGAAACGGCTGAGCGTGATTATTGCTGTGTCTGCATTTTCTGCCGCAGCGCTTATAAGCTCATCGGGAGCTTCCGCTTCGACAACGTGCATGCTTGCAAAGGTGTCATAGACAATGTCATCCTTTTTCTGACAGAAATCCATTGCATTGACTATATCCCAAGTCTTTTCGATTTCGGCACGGGTAGGGATCTTCCTGCTTTCTTTCTTTACGTATTCCTTATAGAAATCAACAGTCGGCATATAAACACTGATTTTGCCCTCTTTCTCTTTCTGAGCAAAGCCGTCGTAAATATTGTGGGTGTAGGCGCAGAAAACGTCACCGCTTCCTCCGCCGCCCTTTATGTATTCGATTGTCGCCTTGCCGAAAAGCGCAACCTTTTCGTCTTTTTTAAGCGGCAATGAGTTATCATCGTTCTTGAGCAGAACCATACCCTCACCTGCGGCTTTTCTTGAAAGTGCGGTATGCTCGGGTGAACCCGTCAGCTTTCTGCCGTCTGCGCCCATCGGTATACACGGTTGATATCTGAATCTTGCGTATTTATCCATAATCAAATCTCCATTCTTTTTGGCTTTAAAATAATAATAAAACAAACTGATGATTAAATCAATGTATTTTTCAATTATTCGCAAAAAATCTGCCCATCCTTTTTTAATTAAGAATGGGCAAGCTTTATATTTTTATAAATTTAACGTTTTTGTTTTTCATCGAGATTTTTCCGACCTGCCAGCCGTAATCGGTCAGCTCTTTTTTAAAGGTCAGAAAAGAATGATCTATCGGGAAGCCGAGAACATTCTCAATCTGCTCGTAGGTCAGCGTAAAATCATTGTCCTGCTCTTTGGCATAATTTCAAAGCGGTTCGTATTTACTCATTTTGACCTCCCTGCAAATATTTTGTTAAGCAAAATGTAAGCTATTATCAACACCGCCGTTGTACCGCCGAGCACAAGGTACATTGCCAAAACCGAAACTTCATTTTCAAAGAAAGTCAGACTGCAATCAACGGCTTTTTTTATGCTCTCCGTCGCCTCATGCGGAAATCCGACACTCTCCATCTCGCGGAAAGCGCCCGCCATTGCATGGTTGCGGATAAGGCTTGTTCCGTATGTACCCGGGAGAAAAAGGAGAACCTTTTGAAGTCCGCTGCCAAACTGTGACATCGGCATATATGCGCCGCAAATAAAACCGTAGCCTGCACTGACGATTGTGCCGACCGCCGAAGCTTGTCCATTGGTTGTGAGCGAAAAATTAACGCATGAAGAAAGTGCCGTACCGAACAGTGTCAGCAGAAAAACATCAAGGATAAGATACAACACATCACCGAGCGTCATATACCAGCCCTGAGTGTAAACATAAACCAGTCCGACGGCGAGAGCGGAAAAGCTGATTATCAGCGTCGAGGCTGCCGATGAGATAAAGTAACCGAGAGCCAATGTTGAACGGCGCACGGGAGAAAACGTCAGGTCGCGAATTGCACCGTTGACCTTATCGTTTATCATCAGAAGATTTGAACAGAAAGCAACCGTAACACAACTGACAGCCAGCAGAGAAGAAATGAGCTGACAAGCAACAACGGCATTGATAATCTTTTCGTCCACCGTAATTCCCTGAGGTATAGCCGACGCAAAGCTGTCCCGATAGACCTTTGCGAGAAAAGTAACGTAAAGCACAAGAAGAATAATCGGAGTTATAAGCGAAGAGAAGAACATTCCCTTATCCTTGAAGAAAAGCCGAATATTTCGCCTTATCAAATTGCCGAGACCTGTCATTTTTCGTCGCCTCCCGTCAGCTTTCTTCCTGTTACGTTAAGAAAAACATCGTCCATTTTTCCTTTTGTGACCTCATAATCAGTGAACATATTCGGGTTTTCCGTAATCAGCCTTGTTGCCGCCGCGGTGTCCGGAACGGAAACCCTTATCGCATCACGAATTATTTCGTAGGGCACGCCGAGCTTTTTAACCTCGTTCTCGTCCGCCCTGTAAATTGTTATAAAATCGCCTGTGTATTTATTCTTCAGATCGAGCGGAGTTCCTTCGGCAACGATTTTTCCGCTGTCGAGAATAACAACGTAGTCTGCATCCGCCGCTTCCTCCATGTAATGCGTCGTGAGCAGAACCGTCAGATTTTCCTTCTTTCTCAAATCGGCCACCACATCGCCGAGCAGCTTCCTCGTCTGAGGGTCGAGACCTGTTGTCGGTTCATCCAAAATCAAGAGCTGCGGCTTGTGAAGAAGCGCACGCGCAATGTCTATCCTGCGCCGCTGTCCGCCCGAAAGCTTACCGACCGTTCTATCGAGAAGATTTTCAAAATCGAGCATTTTTGCAAGCTCGGCTTGACGATTTTTAAATTCCGTGCCCTTTATTCCATAGAGAGCGGCACGGCTTCGAAGATTGTCGCTGACAGACAGCTTTTGATCGAGCACGGAGCCTTGAAACACAACGCCGATGTTTCTTTTGATTTCATCGATTGAGCTGTCAACGCTCTTTCCGCAGATCTCCACGCTTCCGCCGTCCTTTGAAAGCTGACCGCAGATTATTGAGATAGTCGTGCTTTTGCCCGCTCCGTTTACACCGAGAAAAGCGAACAGCTCGCCCTGCTCAACGTGGAACGAAATATCCTGAACGGCCTTGACATCGCCGAAGGATTTTTTCAGATTTTTTATTTCAATTATATTGCTCATTGATTTTCCTCTTTTCGGAAAATTATTATTTCTTCTTGCCGATAACGGAATTCATCAGGACTGCAAGTCCGCCGTAAATCACGCCTGCGACCGCCCAGATTATCCAGCCGCTTTTTGCCTGAGCGTTTCCTCTCGGGCCATAGGTGAATACAAGGAAAATCGCCGTAATGATCAACCAGTAGCAAACGGTCACGGCACTTTTAATTTTACCGCTTGATTTTCTGTCACGGGTATAGTCCTCTTCCTCCAACAGCTTGTTAAAAGAGGACTGACGAACTCCGCCGAGGACGAAAAAATACACTCCGATGCCGGCAATAATTAAAAGAAGGCAAACACCGATGATATAAAAAATATCCGATACATTAAAACAAAAAGCAATGAAAAGCGGCAAAACGGAAAGTATGCAAAACACCGTTCCGACCGTAACCAAACGCGAATATTTGTCGCCGAAAGCCTTTTTCTTTTCATCTACCATACCCGAAACTCCGTACTCGGTTTCAAATGCTTCATTTTCAAGGAAGCGGTAATCTTTTGAACGCGATGCGCAGGAAAGAAAGATTGCAACAGCAACGGCAACGATTACCAGAAGTACACAAAGCCCGATGCCCGCCGCAAGGTTTTCCGAAAGACCGAGCTTTGCCACCCCGCTCAAGCCTGCAAGCAAAATCAGCACCACGGGAGAAATGACACAAAGAAAGGTTGCGAAAGCCATTTTCGGTGCGGCATTTCTGCGAAGCTCGATATAGTCCGAAGCCTCTTTCATTGTAACCTTTATCAGCGGCGAATCCTCGCTTATGCCGATTTTTTCTTCGGCTTCTATTTCATCCTTTAAAAGGAAGTCCGTTGAAACACCGAACAAGCGGCTCATCTGTAAAATTTTATCCATATCGGGCACGGATTGCGCGCCCTCCCACTTTGAAACAGACTGACGTGTAATGCCGAGCTGCTGAGCAAGCTCCTCTTGTGACCATCCCGCTTTTTTGCGAAGTGAGATTATTTTATCTGCCAAGATCATGACGATCCCTCCTTTTCTTGCTAAAAGCATACCCTTTTTTACGGTTGCAGGCAAGAAACCCGACTGTATAATCTGTCAACCGACAGTTGCTTTTACTGAATTATAGCAAAAACAAGGCATTTTTTCAATATATATGAGGCAAATGCGCACTGCTGAGAATTTTTTATTTTTTTCGGCAAAACATATTGACAAAAGCATTTTGCTGATGTATAATAGCAGACGTTCTTTAGCGGAATTGTGTAACGGTAGCACGACAGACTCTGACTCTGTTTGTTGGGGTTCGAATCCCTATTCCGCTGCCAAAAAATAAAAGCCACCCGTTTGACGGGTGGCTTTTATTTTTTTCAACAATGGGGATTCGAACAAGGAGGGAGCAAAGCAACGCTTTGCGGAAGAAAACAGTCCTGTGGACTGTTTTCGCCGACGTGGGCAACGAGCGCAGCGAGGCGAAGGCGGTGACAGCCGCCGACACAACATTACAGTACATTTGCTCGTTTGCGTGGGTACAAACACCAGTGGAAATTCGAACAAATTATGACCTAATTTTCAATTTGGGGTTGACAAAAACTGTCTCTGCCCTATTTTGCCCATGTTTTAACATTAAAATCACACAAAAATATATCTGTTTCCCTCATAATGGAGCAACGTACCGCGCAATTGATATGAGTTGCCTCATAATCCCTTTATTGAATTGCGTCAATAATTATGTTATACTATCCTTGAGTGAACGCTGATTGACAGGAGGCGGTGCAAATGGTTGATGTTGAAATAAATATTCCCGCAAGGACGCCGCATTTGTGCTCTGTGCTGACGGGATTTATTTTACTCGAAAAGCAGGGCAAGCTTCGGCTGAAAATAAATACAGATATCAAAATGCCCTCCGCGAGCATTATGGAGGCATTGGTTGACGGCAAGCGCCTTGCTTATGACATGGCGGACGGCTATAATTTCCGTGACCCTGCCGAAATTGAGAAATATATTGAAGCCTGCGATTTTTATTTCAAACGCAGTTTTTCCGATAAGCTGAACCATGAGCTTTTCCCGAATCAGATTGATAAAATTTACAGGTGGGGCTTTAACTACCTTGCAACCTGCGATGAAAACAATTATTTCAATCACAATCCACAAAAGCGACTGCTTGAAGCCGTCAATTTTTTCCGCGGCAGGAAGCCGCTGAAATATTTCACTTATGACCGCTTTGAAGCCGTTCCGAACAAAAACAGAGAAAAAAATTTTTTGTTCATGACCCGTCTTTGGAGCGACAGGCAAACCACCTCAAAAAACATTGATAAAATCAATTCAATGCGAATTGAAATAGTAAAAGCACTGAGAAAAGAATATCCGAACAATTCGGTGACGGGAATTTATGACGGCGAGCTTGCAAGGGAGCTTTGTCCCGAGCTTATTCTTTCGGAGAAATTCACAAAAAAAGACGCGTATCTTGAAGCCGTAAAATCCTCCGATATCTGCATCGGCAGTACGGGTCTGCATGGCTCGATCGGATGGAAAACAGGCGAATATGTTGCCGCCTCCCGTGCAATTATAAATGAAACCTTTTGCTATGAAGTGACGGGAGACTTTGAAATCGGAAAAAATTATCTTGATTTTGAAAGTATTGACGAATGTATGGCACATGTTGAGAAACTTTTTAACGATTCCGATGCAGTTTATGAAATGAAGCGGTGCAACCGCGACTATTATCTCAGCTATCTGCGCCCCGATGTTCAGGTTGCAAACTCACTGAAAGAGGCAGGCATTACATTATAATCTATAAAAAGGCGTTCGCCCTCAGCCGAGAGTGAACGCCTTAATTTTATTATGTTCTGTTTATCAAAGCTTTGCGGCAAGATCCTTGATGTATGCCTTGAAATCCTCGCCTATCTCATCATGTGCGAGAGCAACCTCACAGTTAGCCTTCATGATACCGAGCTTGTTGCCCATATCATATCTGATTCCGTCAAAGTCAAGCGCAAGAAGATCGCCCTCCTTGCCGAGACGGGTAAGTGTATCCGTGAAATAAAGCTCCTCTCCCTCGGGAGTTCTTGCAAGATCCTCTGCAAGGTAATCAAATACCTGCGGCGGAGCAACAACACGGCCGAGAATCGAATAGCAGGACATGATCTGCTCGTCGGTCGGTTTCTCGATGATGTTGTGAACGTCCATAACCTTCGGGTTGTCCTCATGGTGTGTAACATCAAGCGAGCAATACTTCGGCACGTCTTTTCTCGGAACCTCTTTAACGCCGACAACGCCCTTGCCCGTTGCTTCAAAAACATCGCAAAGCTGCTTGGTTACGGGGTATTCGTTGTTGATGATAACATCGTCACCGTAGAGAATTGCGAACGGCTCGTTGCCAACAAAGCTCTTTGCACACATGATAGCATGGCCGAGACCCTTTGTCTCCTTCTGGCGAAGGAAATAAACGTTAGCAATGTTTGAGCAGTGGAGAACGTCCTCATAGAGCTTCTTTTTGCTCGGGTTCTTTGCGAGCTTATCCTCAAGCTCGTAGCTGTGATCGAAATGATCCTCAATAACACCCTTGCCTCTGTTTGTGATTATGAGGATATCCTCAATACCTGCCGCTGCGGCTTCCTCAACGATGTACTGTATCGCAGGCTTGTCAACAATGTTGAGCATTTCCTTTGGAACAGCCTTTGAGGCAGGCAGAACTCTCGTTCCGAGACCTGCGGCAGGGATTATAGCTTTCTTAATTTTCATAAAAAGTCCTCCTGAAATCAGAAATTTATTTTATATGCAATGTTCAACAGCAGACTCGGAAGATAATTATCTACCATGATTGCGATTATCGGCATAATAATCGAAACTCCGCCGTTACGCATAATTGTATACCTTACAAGCTCGGGATCATCCGTAGCGCTGTGGGCAAGATTGACAACACGCAGCATTCTGCGCTTTAACAAATAGTTTGCCAGAAGCGCCGCAAGAATTCTCGGGATAAGCAACCTGATGGCAAACGAGAGGAAAAAGAGAAAATAGTTTACATTCTCCGTAATCTTAAGCATTTCCTGCGAAATTGTTTTCAGCTCTTCCTGCTCCTCTTCCGTAAGCGAACTCAAGCTGCTCTTGTCTGTCAGAATCTCATTCGCCTGACTGATGTACGGCTCAGTCTGATCAATCAATCTCTGCTCCCACGGAAAATGGACAAGCGACAGGACAACGGAAATTGCAAGAAAGACCGATCCGACCTTGTATAACTTTCTGTAAAAATACCAATAAGATGAGAAGAAGAATGCCGCCCAGTTCCATGTAAGCTTCTTTCCGCTCTTCTTTTGCTTCATGAATTTTTGAATATATCTCGGAGCGGAATTCTGAATATAATCGGCGGCTTCACTGACGCGTACCTTGCCCATATCGTCCTTCGGGTCATAAAGCACGCCCCGCATAAAGATATTCTCCATATTCTTGGGCGTTGCAGGCTCAAACGGAGACTGCTGTTCGGCAGATTTATCGCTTTCCTGAAAAGCCTGCGTATCGACCTGCTCAGTCACTTTCTTTTTGCGTCCCTCGTCGGGATCCGTCCATGTAAAGCCTGAATCATGGAGATACTCGTTGACGCATTTATGGTTCTTTTCGTAACAGCTTCGGTGCTGAGGCGTTCCGCATATCGGGCAAACGACGATATCCTCGCCGTCCTGAAGCGGTTCTCTGCATCCGTCACAAATTTTACCTGTATAATTCATTTTTTTCTCCCGATTATTTATTAACGGTATTATTATAACACAACAGTCAAGCATATTGTAGCATTTTTTTGAATTTTTTGGGAAATATTATTTAAATCTTTCTTTACATACGGGCATTTTTACGATATAATCTATTAGTAAAATTATGCGCAATAGTATTGTGAGGTAATCTAATGGTACAATTTGAAGAATTAAGACTGCATTTGCTTGAATATGAGGATAAGCTTAAGGAGCTGGGCGAAGCACTCGGTCTGGAGGAAATGAAAAAGACCGTTGCCGAGCTTGAAGCAAAGACAGCCGAAAACGGATTTTGGGACGACGTTGCAGGAACGCAGGTCGTTCTTCAGAAAATTGCATCGCTTAAAAACAAAATTCAGAAATATGAAAATCTTAAAGCAACATACGAGGACGATCTGACAATGATCGAGCTCTCCGATGAGGAAGAGGATCTTGACATGCTTGAGGAGTGTCAGCACAGCGTTGACGCTTTCATCAAGGAGCTTGACGCTCAGACGCTCAGCACACTGCTTTCGGGCGAGTATGACAGCAAGAATGCCATTCTCACCTTCCACGCCGGCGCAGGCGGAACAGAGGCTCAGGACTGGAACCAGATGCTTGTCAGAATGTATACCCGTTGGGGTGAGCAGCACGGCTTCAAGGTCAGCATGCTCGACTTCCTTGACGGCGACGAAGCAGGTCTCAAATCTGCCGTTCTCTGCATTGAGGGCGAAAACGCTTACGGCTACATGAAGAGCGAGGCGGGAGTTCACCGTCTTGTCCGTGTTTCTCCGTTCGATTCATCGGGACGCCGCCACACATCGTTCGCTTCTCTTGAGGTTATGCCCGAAATCGACGATACAATCGAGGTTGAAATTAACCCCGAGGATATCCGCATGGAGGTTTACAGGGCGTCGGGCGCAGGCGGACAGAAGGTCAACAAGACCTCATCTGCCGTTCGCCTTATCCACATCCCAACAAATATCGTTGTTTCCTGCCAGGTTGAAAGAAGCCAGCATCAGAACCGTGAGGTTGCGATGAGAATGCTCAAGTCAAAGCTTCTTGAAATCAAAGAGAGAGAGCACCTTGACAAGATCGAGGACATCAAGGGCGAGCAGAAGGAAATCGGCTGGGGCAGCCAGATCCGCTCATACGTTTTCATGCCCTACACTCTCGTTAAGGATCACAGAACAGGCTACGAGGTCGGAAACATCAATGCCGTTATGGACGGCGAGCTTGACGGCTTCATCAACGCATATCTTAAGCAGGCATCACTTGAAAATAAATAAAATTTTTCAGGCGATACCCGTGCACCACAATTGTGCGGCATTGCCTTAAAGGGATGTTAAAATGAATATAATCGACATTTCAAAACCGCTTTTGACGACAATCGAATATCCGGGCGACCCCGAAACACGTCTTGACACTGTCCGCTCAATCGAAAAGGGTGACGAATGTAACCTTTCGGCAGTTTATGCCTGCGTTCATACGGCGACACATGCCGACGCTCCCTGTCATTTCCTTGACGGAGGAGAGACGATTGAGGATGCTGATTTAAACAAGTATATCGGTCAGTGCACGGTTATTGAGGTCCCGCCGGGGGTTATAACGGGCGAATATGTCAACCGCTATTTCCCTAAAAGATGCTCCCGTCTGCTCATTAAGGGTGACGCGCAGTCGTTCTTCATGGAAAGCGCCGCATATGAGGCGGTCGATACGGGCATTTGCCTTATCGGTACGGATGCCGATTCGGTCGGCAAATCGGGCAATCAGATCAAGCCGCACAAGGCTTTTCTGCAAAACGGAGTCGCGATACTCGAAAATCTTGACCTTTCCGAGGTTGAACCGGGTGACTACTACCTTATTGCTCTGCCGATAAAGATGGGGGCAATAGACGGTGCGCCTGTGAGAGCCGTTTTGATTGACGATTATATTTTGTGGAATAAAATCTGAGTGAGGAAGCCGAAGCGTTCCAAGCGCAGGGTTGTAAAGGAGGTAAATTATGAAAAGGGTCTTTGATTTCTTAATCAGCCTTTTTGCATTGATAATTCTTTCGCCGTTATTTTTGATTATTTCTGTCGGAATTCTGATTTCTGACGGCAGACCTGTTCTTTTCCGCCAAAAACGTGTCGGAAAGGACAACGAGCTGTTTGAAATTTATAAATTCCGCACGATGAAACGCGGAACGGAAAACGTTGCAAGCAACGACCTTGAGAACGCAAACTCCAAAATCACAAAATTCGGCAAAATCCTTCGCGCAACAAGCATTGACGAGCTTCCGCAGCTTTTCAACATTCTCACAGGCTCCATGAGCCTCATCGGTCCGAGGCCGCTGATTCCCGAGGAAACGGAGATCAGAGAGCTTCGCAAAAATTATAACGTATACAGCGTCCGTCCGGGAATCACGGGTTGGGCGCAGGTAAACGGCAGAGACAATATTTCTATAGAAAACAAGGCTCTGCTTGACAAGGAATATGTCGAAAAGCAAAGCCTTAAATTTGATATTAAAATTTTCTTTATGACTATCCATCAGGTTCTTCGCCGTGAGGGCGTCAACGAGGGAAGCAACAGAACTTAATATATTCCCAGATACTCTTCGAGAGTTACTCCCTTTGCCTTGATATCCTTGGCAGTCTCAACACCGACATAGCGATAATGCCACGGCTCATAGATAACCTTTGTTATACCTCTTGAATGTGCATCCTTCGGATATCTGAGGATAAAACCGAAATCGGCGGCATTTTCGCTAAGCCATGCGTATTCATCGGTATCCTCGAAGCTCTCGTAAAGTGAACAGATATCCATTGCAAGACCTGCATTATGTTCGCTTCCGCCCGGGATCATTACTTCAGTCGCGGCGGCAATTGTTGCTTTAGTCCTGTCAAGTCCGTTATTGTCAATCTCAAGCTGGATCTGATCCTCGAAAAGCTCAGTTTGGAGGTCATATGAGCGGTAGCCCGAAACAGGGGTAAGTTCAATTCCGTCCTCCAGCGCTTTATCGTACATTGCCTGATAATACGGCGCAACGCGATAATCAAGATACTTACCCGAGCCCTTGACGGCTTCGGCAAGCGTCGGCTCATATTCCTCGGGCAAAACATGGGTGCCGTTAAGAAGAATCGTTGAAAGTGAAGAATTCGCGGTGATATTGATTATCTGAGGCTTGAAGCCCGCATAAGAATACTTATAATCACTGATTACGTTCGTTTTCTTTTCCGTCTTTGCTTCGCTGACGGTCGTCTGCTTTTCGGCGGTCGTGTTTTCATCCTTTTTGGACATTTCTGCGGAATTGTTCGTTGTGCTCGCCTCCGAAATTGTGGTAATCTCAGTTGGTAAAGATGTTTTCAATCCCGTTTTTTTATATTCGTTATGCACATTTATTGCCGCACCGACAACCGTGACGGCAATGATAAGAATGATCGACTGTATAACTATCAGCCGAATCACGCGCGGCGTAATTTTTTTATTCAAAAATATTCACATCCTTGTTTACTTATATTATTATTCTATTCGTTTATTGAGTCATTGTCAACAAGACTTTATAAAATAATTTTTAATTTGAAAGGAAAGATTTCCAATGAAGGCATCGGAAAGCGTAGCAAGATACGACTCGGAAGTTCGTCTCTACACAAACTACGCAATCAAAAACATCAAAAAAGTCTGTAAAGATTTCGGCCCGCGTCCCGTCGGCAGTGAGGCTGAGAAAAACGCACAGCTTCACATGAAGTCGGAGCTTGAGTCCTCCTGCGACAGCGTAACAAGAGAAGAGTACAGATGCTCTGACAAGGCATTTATGGCATGGGTTCCGATCGGAGCAATCCTCCTGCTTCTTTCAACCGTTATGTTTACCCTCGGATTCCCCGTTGTTTCTCTTGCGGCTTCGGCTTTGACGCTTTTCTTCGTTCTCGCCGAGTTCATTTTTTACAAGCCCGTGCTTGACATCTTCTTCCCGAAGAAAACCTCAGGCAACGTTATCGGCGTTCGCAAGGCTTCGGGCGAAACAAAAAAGCGCATCATTATTGCAGGTCACACCGATTCCGCTTTTGAATGGACCTACACTTACCACGGCGGTCACAATGTTGTTCTGACGATCATTCTCACCGCTGTAATCGCAATTCTCCTCGGCATCGGCGGAAGCATTTATGCAATCGTTTCAAATGCTCAGGGCATCGTCTGGACAGGCGACAATCTTGTTATGAAAATCCTTGCGGTTATTACCTATGTAACGGTTCCTGTTCTTATCGCCGCAATTTTCTTCTCAAACTATAACCGTCCCGTTATGGGTGCAAACGACGACCTCACAGGCTGTTTTGTTTCTGCGGCAGTTGTAAAATTCCTTGAGGCAAACAACATTCGCTTTGAGAACACCGAGGTTGTTGCAGCCATGGTAGGCGGCGAAGAGGCAGGCCTCAGAGGTACAAAGGCTTACATGAAGGCTCATGCGCAGGAGTTCAAGGACGAGGCAGATGTAGAAACTATCTTCGTTGCTTTTGACACTATCCGCGAGCATGAATTCATGGCTATATATGACAAGGACATGACGGGCATGGTCAAGAACGACAAGCGCGTTGCAAAGCTCCTTCAGGACGCCGCAAAGAATGTCGGCTGTGATGTTCCGATAAAGGCTATTGAGCTTGGCTCAACCGATGCTGCCGCGGCTTCTCAGGCAGGCATCCCCGCCGCATCGTTCACCGCTATGGACCCCTCCCCCGCAAGATATTACCATACACGTCTTGACACTGAGGATAACCTTGATCCCAAGACGCTTGAGCTTGGCCTTAAAATTGCTCTTGAAACTGTATTTACATTCGACGAGCAAGGAATTTGACAGAGTTCAATCACTTTTCCCAAATATTTTGCTTAAAACTATTGGATTTTATGTTTTTTTATGGTATAATTAAGCAGTGAATTATTATTGCTCAAAAGGAGTTGGCATTGTGAATAAAAAAATTGTAAGATTTTCGTCACTCTTGCTTGCATTGCTCATGGTTCTTTCCCTGTGCGCTTGCGGTGAAGAGGAAGAAACATACGATTACAAGTCACCCATCCCTACAACTACAGAAGAAATTCTTTCGAGATTCAACGCCGCCGTTGCGAACACGAAGAAAAACAACCCCGGTATCAGCTACAGCATCAGCCAGGGCGCAAGCATGAGCGGCGAGCAGAAAGATAAGTGTGAAAACGAATATGTCAAAGCAGCTTTCAAAACCGTTTCAAAGGCTATCACAAAGGAGAGCTTCTCCAATGAAACAGCTTACGGCGAGAGCACAAAGGACATTTTCCCGACCTTCGGTTCCGATGAAGCACCCGTGCTTACCAATGCTGACATCCGTTCGGCTTATGTTACCGAGAACAAGGATGACGGTACAGGCGCAACCTACATAATCGTCATCAAAATTTATCCCGAGAAGGACCCGAATCAGAAGGACAGCATCTACGGAAAGCTTTACAACATCATGGATGACAAGGAAATTCTTTCTCACTTTGACGTTGTAAACAGCGTTGTCACAGTCAAGTCATACAGCGCTCAGTACGGCGAGGGAACGATCAAAGCCGTGCTCAAGAAGGACAGCGACCAGATCACAGAGCTTCGTCTTTCAAGAAATGTTGTTGTAACGACCGAGCTCACAGGAGTAGGCACACTTGCCGATCTCGGAACTGTTCCGCTTGAGTTCAACTACGACGCAACCGAGAACTATTCTATCGACTGGTTTGATCCCGCAACGAAGGACGCAAAATAAGCCTTTGATTCAGCGAAAAAATATAAAGTATTAAAGCCATAATTCATATCAGATATGAATTATGGCTTTATTTATTTAACCAAAACAAAAAACTGACCGCTGCAAAAAGCGGTCAGAATTTTTTTATCAATTTGGGACAAAATTCAAGATAGTCGGCGGAGATGAGGTCAAATTTCACTCCGTCGCTCTCTCCTCTGAAAGCCCAGTTCACGGAGTTGCCGTGAAGGTGTCCGTAATAGCAGGTCTTGATCTGTTCCTCAACCAGTGTGTCATAAATTTCATGGCAGGTCTCGGTCAGACTGATCGGCGGATAATGAAGAAATGCGATGACCTCGCCGCCGAGCTTTTTCGCTTCGGCAATGCTTATCCTAAGTCTGCCGACCTCACGGGCAAGCACCTTCTGATCCTCGTCTTTCGAGCAGTCAAAGAACCATCCCCGAGTGCCGCAGACAGCAGCATCGCCGACCTTATATGCATTATTGAACAAAATCTTGATGCTTTCGATTCCGTTTTCTTTCAGAAACTTTTCGGTCTTGCTTTTTGTTGACCACCAATAATCGTGGTTGCCCTTCATAATAATTTTTGTACCGTTCAGCCTGTCGAGGTAGCGGAAATCCTCAAGAGTTTCCTCCATTTTCATGCTCCATGAGATATCGCCTGCAATAACAACGGTGTCTCTTTCGGTAACGATCGAATTCCAATTTTTTTCAAGTCTTTTTTCAAAATCCTGCCAACCGCTGAAAACATTCATCGGCTTATCGGCACCGAACGAAAGGTGCGTATCGGCAATAGCAAATAATGACATTTCTTCACCTCGCAAAAAAGGAATAAAAACATAAAACGGACAAATAATATAGCTGTGAAGCGTTTCACAAATCTAAAAAAGGGGTAATTTGCAATGAAGCACGAAATCAAGGATATCAAGTGCCACGCCTGCAACTGCATCTACAACGAAGAGGGCTGCAAGTGCGTAGCGGGCGAAATTGAAGTAGGCCCGTCAAGCGCCTGCACCTGTGCGGAAACAATCTGCGCAACCTTTGAGCCGAGCAGCGACGTAAGCAAGTAAAGCTTCTTTAAAAGGGACTGTCACATCAAGGCTGTATTCAACAGGCTTAATGTGACAGTTTTCTTTAGTTTAAACCGTGCACCGTTTTATTTAACGTAAATCGAGCTGATCTCGTCACTGCACGGAGCGCCGAGCTTCGGCTTGCCTGCGCTGTTCAGTCCGAGCATACCGTTATTTGCAAGAAACTCTGTTTCAACAATATTGACCTTGTTGAGGTCCTTGAGCTGTGTCGCCTTGGTGCCTGTGACATTGCCAATGCCGCGAACATACATAAACGAGCAATTACCGCCGTTGATAACTACGGCATTTTTTGCGCCGTATTTCAGAAGCAGATCCGCTATTGAATTCAGCGGCATAAACTCTGAAACTGCAAGAATATACTTTGTTGCGCTGATCTGCGCAATAATCGTTCTGTTGCGATAATAAGATTCGTTGTTGTTTACTTTCTTTCCGTTATCTATCAGCGCATACTGATATCTGACGGTATTATAAACACCCGAGGAAACAAACTGATTCTGATTCTGCTTTGTCATCTGGGCGAAGTCACATTTGCCGTCCTTGAACAGGCGCATATAGAAGCCTTCAATTCCGTTGGGTTGGAACACCGCGCCGTTTCTGATTGCCATGTTGTTCACCGCACCGGTAGCCTCGCCGTTAATCGCAACAAGAGCGCCGACCTTTTTGGATATGTCCTCCTGCCTTGCAGTCGTTTTGCCTAGCACCGAGGAGGTCACTGCATATTTCAAGGTCGTCGGAGCGCATGTTACGAGTGCAATGTCACAAATCGGCTGATATGTAACCTTTTTTGATGAAACATCCATTGCCGTGTTTTGACTTTTTACAAAGGTCTGAGTAATCTTTGAACCATACGCAACCTTATGAATTTCAACGCTTGCGGTTTTAGAAGATATCTTCCATGCGCGCTGGATCTTTCCTGCATAGGTATGAACCGATGACGGAGAAACCTCCTTGACATTCGCAGGGGTAAACTGAATCGGCTTTGTGGTAGTTGTTTTTGTTGTTGTAGTATAATTTTTCGGATCATCAAGTCCAACGCAGATACGGAGAATGATCAACGCGTCGTTCGTGTTGATTTTTCCGTCATGATTGATGTCTGCGGGCTTCATGTCCTTAACACCCGTGGACATTCCGACACAATATCTGAGTACGATCAAGGCATCAGATGAATTAACCTTGCCGTCGCCGTTAATGTCGCCGACCGCATTTGAAGCGCCCGTTACAAAAACGTTGCAGAAAATTACCGAAAAAGCTACGATAAAGGAAACCAGACTGAGAACATACTTTTTCATAAGAAACACCTTCTCAAATTTATTTTCAAACAGCTTCGTGAAGCTGTTTAATAACAGGATTTGTGCGATTTTTCTTATTTTTGGGAGTTATGTTGCGCTGTGTTAGGATGCCCGTGGTATATATTTTATTTCAGCATATCGAATACGATCTGCTCCATATCCTCTTTCTTGCAGCAGCCGGTAAATCTCGGCTCCTTGCCCTTAAGGTTCGCAAGCTGCGGAGGACAAACCTCTCCCGTCACATCATGGAGAGCTGTCACCATCTCGAATTCGTCAAGATTCTCGGTCATGCCGGGATGAACGGCATCGAGAACAGCCTTGCTGAACTTGAACGGATTAGCGGTAGAAGCGATAACCGTCGGAGTTGTATCGCCTGTTTTTTCGGCATATTCCTCATAAACCGAAACCGCGACTGCCGTATGAGTATCGCAAAGATACTTATGCTCCTTGAATTCCTTTGCAATGCAAGCCTTGGTGCCGTTATCGTCACAGCAGCCTGCGTCAAACAGCTCCGTGAGCTTTGCGAAAACATCGTCGCTTACCTTGTATGAGCCCTTTGACGAAAGCTCGCCCATCCATTCTCTTACGATAGCATCGTCCATGCCTGAGAGGAGGAAAAGAAGTCTTTCAAGGTTTGAGGAAATAAGAATATCCATCGACGGAGAAACAGTCGTGTAAAAATCTCTGACGCGGTTGTATGTTCCGCTCTTGAGGAAGTCGGTCAAAACGTTATTTGCGTTGGACGCACAGATGAGCTTTTTGATTGGCACACCCATTTCCTTTGCATAGTAAGCGGCAAGAATATTGCCGAAATTACCCGTCGGGACAACAACGTTGATCTCGTCGCCCGCTTTAATTTCGCCCTTGTTAAGCATCTCGCAATAAGCGGATACATAATAAACGATCTGCGGAACAAGACGTCCCCAGTTGATCGAGTTTGCCGAAGAGAACATCATGCCCTGCTCGGCAAGCCTTGCGGCAACGGACTTGTCCGTAAAAATCTTTTTAACACCCGTCTGCGCATCGTCGAAGTTGCCTTCAATGGCGCAAACACCGACATTTGAGCCCTCCTGAGTCGTCATCTGAAGCTTCTGCATCGGAGAAACACCGTCATTGGGATAAAATACAAGTATTTTTGTATTTTTAACGTCCTTGAAGCCCTCAAGAGCCGCCTTACCCGTATCGCCCGAGGTTGCAACAAGAATAACTATCTGCTTGTCAGGCTCACTCTTTGCCGAAGCGACCGTAAGAAGATGCGGAAGAAGCTGGAGCGCCATATCCTTAAAGGCACATGTCGGGCCTTTCCAAAGCTCGAGGATTTCGACGTCCTTTTTAAGGCTGTGAAGCGGAGCAATTTTCTCGCTTGAGAACTTGCCCTCACCGTAAGCGCCCTTGACGCAGGAATCAATTTCCTCAGCAGTAAAATCGGTAAGATAAAGCGAAAGAATCTGCTTAGCTCTTTCTATATAATCGCAGTCTGCAAGACGCACGATATCGTCCATTGTTATATGAGGGATCTCCTCGGGAACAAACAATCCGCCCTCGGCAGAAATGCCGTGAGAAATTGCCTGTGAGGAAGTAACCTTTATGCTCTTGTCTCTTGTGCTGGTATAAAACATATTACCTCTCCTTTTGGTAAGTTCTGTTTTCATTGTATCATAATCGGAATAACAATTCAATGATAATCTATAAAAAACGAATTATTTATGCGCTCTCGTTAAATGCATTTTCAATATAATTGATTTTTTTCGGCTTGAAATCCGAATCAAGAAGAACCTCGCAAACATCAAAACGAGGCTGATAAATATTCGGATATGCTTTCATAAAAATCTTGGAGGTTGCAATCAGCTTTTTCTGCTTTGAGAAGTCAACCGCCTCTTTCGGCTCATACCAGCTGTCCTCGCCTCTCGTTTTGACCTCGACGAAGCACATATACGAACCTTTTTGCGCAACAAGATCAATCTCGCCCAAACGAGAGCGGAAATTGCCCGTTACAATTCTATAGCCGTTGTTGCGAAGATATCTGGCGGCGTAGATCTCGCCCCACACTCCCGATTTATTTATTTTCATAATACTTCCTCAAAAATGACATTCGGTGAATTTCCGACGCGCCGTATTTATCAAGCATTTCATAATGAAGCTTGGTGCCGTAGCCCTTGTGCTTGGCAAACTGATACTCGGGATATTTTTTATCCATTTCAAGCATGAAGCGATCCCTTGTCACCTTGGCAAGAATAGATGCGGCGGCAATCGACATCGAATTAGCATCGCCCTTAACGATCGTTCTTGTCGGGATTCCGAGGTTCGGGTCACGGTTTCCGTCAACCAGAGCCATATCAGGCTTTATGCTCAGCCCACGAAAAGCCCGATTCATCGCAAGATAGGTTGCCTGAAGAATGTTGATCTCATCAATTTCCTTTTCATCCGCCGTTGCTATCGAATATGCAAGCGCGGTTTCCTTTATAACATCAAAAAGCCGCTCGCGCTTTTTCTCGGTCAGCTTTTTTGAATCGTTGACACCTTCAATTATACATCCCTCGGGGAGAATGACCGCCGCCGCGCAAACGGGTCCCGCGAGCGGACCTCTGCCCGCCTCGTCAATTCCGCAAACGATGTTAAAGCCGTCCGCCTTTGCTTCATTTTCATATCTGAGCCAGTCAATTTTTACTTCCGTTTTCATTGCGGTCATTCCTTTGAAATAGATTTTAGATGCTTGATTTTAAATAAATGTCGCTATCCCTGACAAGAAAATTTTTCGTTAGGCGGATTTTATTCCTCGACAGCCATATCCTTATATGCCGAGAGGGAAAAAATTCGTATCGCGGAAAAAGATACCTATACCTTTGACGAGAGATTTTTTCGTAAGACAGTTCAAAGGCTTCGCAGACTATATCGTTATATGTCAAGAAAGCTTTGTGCTGTATAACGGAAAAAGACACCTTTATCCTTGACGAGAGATTTTTTCGTGAGACAGTTCAAAGGCTTCGCAGACCATATCGTTATATGTCAAGAAGGCTTTGGGCTGTCTCGCGGAAAAAGATCCGTCAAGCAGGAGGAAACTCCATGGAAATTCGTCCCAACTTTCCTCCTCTATACTCATCAAGAAGCATGACGGAGGCCCGTTCTGTGTTTATCTCGCCACCGCTGATGAGCATGCCGCGTTTTCTGCCGATTGCTTCAAGGATTTCCCACGACTGCATATCGGCAATATCATCAAGCTTGTATCTACCCTTAAGGCGTTCGGGATAGCCCTCACGAAGAACGTCAATCAATCTGACCGCCATGGTTTCAACATCTAAAACGGCGTCCTTGACGGAGCCGATAAACGCAAGCCTGTCACCGACAATCGGATCGTCAAATTTCGGCCAGAGAACCCCGGGAGTATCAAGAAGCTCAATACCGTTGCCGATGAAGAACCACTGGTTGCTTGTTGTAACACCAGGTCTGTCGGCAACCTTTGCGCGCACCTTGCCTGCCATTTTGTTGATAAAAGAGGATTTTCCAGTGTTCGGGATTCCGACGACCATAACTCTGAGCGCCTTGCCGACCATGCCGCGGTCGTTATTCTGCTGAATTTTATCGGCAAGAACCTTGCGGACAAGCTGAGTGTAGCCATTCAGACCTCTGCCCGAGCGGCAGTCAACTGCCATTGCTTCCGCTCCCGTGGAGCGAAAATATTTTATCCACTGTGCGGTCACCTTTTCGTCCGCCATATCGCATTTGTTGAGCAGAATTATTCTAGGCTTACCTGCCGTTATTTCTCCGATCTCGGGATTTCTGCTTGAAAGAGGGATTCGTGCGTCAAGGATTTCGGTCACGCAGTCCACTCGGGAAAGACTTTCCTTGATAAGCCTTCTCGTTTTTGCCATATGCCCGGGGAACCATTGCACCGTCTGCTTCTGAAAATCACCCATCAAAAACCCTCCTTTGAAAAAAGGCCGAACCAAACGATTCGGCCGATTGTTTTAGTTTTCTGTTCAGTTAAACGTTTTAAAATTCGGCATAAGTCTGCACTTGACCACGCCGAGAATATACCGCTCGTCAACGCATCCGATCAAAGGCGAGCGGCTGTCCGTTGAATCGTTTCTGTTATCGCCCATGAGGAAAAGCTTGCCCTCGGGAACGACCATCGGAAAGGTGTTGCCCTCCATTGCGTGGGTCGGCTCGGCAATATACGGCTCGTCAAGCTCCACTCCATCAACATAAACTTTGCCCGCGCTGAAGTCGATATCCACCGTCTGTCCGCCCTTGGCAATAACTCGTTTGACTATAGGCTCATTAAACGCATTCGGCTGGGTGCTTATTACGATATCGCCCTGCTCAATGTCATGATTGATCGCAGAAACAACAAGCCAGTCGTTGTTATCAAGCGTGGGAACCATTGATGTGCCGTCAACTCCGACAAATCGAAAAACAAAGGTGAACATGATTGCGATCAAAACAAGCGCTGTCACAAAAACCGACACCGTTTCATAAAGAAAAGAGCCCTTTGGCTTTTCTTTTACGTCGGTTTCCTCCGTTTTCTCATTCATGCTGTTCTCATCCATGGCTTATTCCTCACCCTGCTGAAAATTTTCATAGATATTCATATCGCCGAACGGGAGTATGCGGACCGTTGCTTTTCCGAGAATATAGCGCGTGTCGATAAAGCCGATGTCACTGCTTCTGCTGTCGGTTGAGTGCATTCTGTTGTCACCCATTACAAAAACCTTGCCCTCGGGAACAACAAGAGGAAACGTAACGTCGCCCGAACGCTTTGTAAGTTCATTTATATACGGTTCGTTTATCTCCGTGCTGTCAACAAAAACCTGACCTGATACGAAGTTGATGTCAACCGTCTGTCCCTCGGTTGCGATAATTCTTTTAACAATCGGTTCGTTGAAAACATTTGGCTGAGTAATAATAACGATATCGCCGTATTTGTATTCGCTCTTCGGCATTGTCATCAGCCAGTCCCCGTCCTGAAGAGTAGGCACCATAGAGGTTCCGATAACGCTTGTCGGGCGGCAAACGAAGGTGAATATAATAAAAATCAGCACCAGCGCCGTCGCAACCGAGCCGAAAAGGTCATACACCTTTATCCAGCGCGAACGTTCTTTTTTTGCCTGCTCGGGGGTCATTCCGTTTTTGAGGTATTCATTCCAATCTTCCTGAACATTACGTCTGCTTAATAACATTGAAGTACCTCCTTATATGGTTAATAATGGAACATTTTAAAAAACAAAAGGGCATGGAACCACCGCCATACCCCTCAGCTCGTTTTTGTAATCCGAGATTACATTAGCCGATGCTCTGCTTAACCTTAGCAGCCTTACCGACTCTGTCACGCAGATAGTAGAGCTTGCTTCTGCGTACCTTACCTGTTCTGATAAGCTCAATCTTATCAACATTGGGTGAATGAACAGGGAAAACCCTCTCAACACCAACGCCGTAAGAAACTCGACGAACGGTAAAGGTCTGGGAAACACCGCTGCCCTTGATGGCAATTACGGTACCCTCGAAAGCCTGGAGTCTTTCTCTCTCGCCTTCACGGATCTTAACCCAGATTTTGATAGTGTTACCTACCTTGATTGCCTCAGAAACGTCAGCCTTGAGGCTGTCCTGAGCGATTAACTTAAGTGCGTCCATTACAGACACCTCCCATAGATTTTCAGGCGTTCTTAACGGTTAAACCGACAGAGGACCGTCCGCTTTAATGTTGGGCATTAAACCCCGCCAACTCGGCATACTACCGCCTTGGTGGTCACAAATGCTTTAATATTTTAACATATTGATTGATTTATTTCAAGTGTTTTTTCACTTTTTATGAGAAATTTTCTGCCAAATTTTCGGCAGAAATAAATTGGCACAACATCTTGTTGTTTTCTTCATCACGGTGCACTATTGTACTTCTCGGCAATACGCTCGCAAAGGTTATCCGACATTCTGTAAAGATGCAAGCCTTCGCCGAACTGCGCCTTTTCCGTCATCTCTATTCCGAATTCCTCTGCAAATTTTTCTGCATACGGCAGTTCATAGTCTCTTAAAAGATAAAGACTTTTCGAATTGTCCCACCGCTTGTATCCGTCCTTGACGCAAAGATATTCCACGGGTCTCATCGGCTTTGAGCGGTCAACACGTTTGTACTGAACCAGATTGATCGTATCTCCCGAGGCGACAACCACATTCTCCGCGCCGTCCATAACTCCGCTAAGGCCAAACACTGAATAAATTGTATCATAGCCGTTGTCGAGCATGTAGTTAGCGATCTGATGGGCAGTCGAATTTTCGTCCTTGCCCTTTTTGATTTCTCCGACCGCACCGACCGTTCGGAATACGATCATTCCCGCCGCAAACACGGCGATAATTGAAAGAAAAACATTCCGCTTTTTTTCGCTCTTAATAATTATATACGAAACGCACACCGCAAGAAGCGGATAAATCATAAAGAAATAGAGCGCACGGTTCACTACATCGGTAAGAATACCTGCGGCAAAGACACTGACACAACCGAGCGTCAGAAGCATAACCAAAACAAATCGTCCCTGATCGGTACATTTATTTTTGAAGAAGTCCTTGACGCAGAGAATAAACCCGATAAGAATGATAACGAGAAAAAGCACGGAAACAGCCAATCTGATCCTGAGTTCCAGCGCATCAAGTCCAAATGTCAGCGCAACATATTCAATATTGTAGAACAGCTTTTTGCCGAATTCCTTAAAGCTCTTCACCAGCGCCGTTGTTCCGTAAATCGAATTCTGATTTATTTCAATAAACTTCATCGCAACCAAGCCCGCAATGTTTGAAATAAACACGATTGCAGAAAAAAGCGTTGAATAGGATACTGCAAATTTTTTATCCTTGACCGAATAAATTATTATCAGCAGTGTCTCACATGCAACGAGCGGCAATGCCATAACCGCCGTTTGCCTGAGGCTTTGCATGCCCGTACCGAAGCTGAGTGCAACACCGATAACCGCAATAACAATATGCTTCGCGGTAAATTTCCCCTGTCGTATTCTTACATAACAGCCATAAACAATAAAAGCATTTATCAGGTAGCAGGCATAATAGCTTGCCATTGTAAAAAATGCCTGTATTCCCTGCTGACTTGTTGCAACATGAGCCTTGAGCAGCAGGAAGCCTATCATAAACAGAAAGCCTGCCATGCGCTCGTTATAAGAAAACAGCGTTCTCGTCATCCATTCATACGTCAGCAAAATCAGCACCGTCATAATGCATGAGGCAATCGCCATAGCAGTAAAGCCGTTGCCGATCAATCCGTAGAAAAGCGCCGCCAAAACAGGGGTTGCGACAACATAGGTCTGATTTCCGAAGATCCAGTCTTTCGGAAAGATGGATCTCGCTTTCCACGCTTCCTTTGCGTAATTGATGTCATTATAAATATCACCGTCATAGAACTCGGGATTACAGCTGAGATTGACATAGAAAACCATTCCGACAAAAGCAAAAAGCAAAACGGTGAGAATAATTGAAAAGATTTTTTCTGTTTTATTTCTCATATTATTTTCCCTTCTCCTCGGAAAATGCCAAAAGATTTACCGACAGCCTGCAGAGATACCGTTCGCCGATCTGTGCAACCTCGCGAATTTCAATTCCGTGCTTTTCACAATAGACCTTTGCTTCTTTTAAATCCTTTTCATTAAAAAGATAAATACTTTTTTCATCCGAGCGCGTTTTATAATTATCCTTTACTCGAAGATATTCGGGGATCGGAGTTTCTTCCCAAAAGCAAACGCTTTTCATTCTGATAGGATAAATGCTGTCGCCCGAGGCAACGATAACATCCTCTCCCGTCGGATAATATCTCCAGTTAAATCCGGAAAGATAGTACAAGGTATCATATCCGTTTTCCTTTATATAATCGGCAATCTGATAAGCCTCACTGTCACGGTCTGTCCCCTTCTTTATCTCGTTCACCGTGCCGACGCCTCTGTAAACAAGAATAGACAGAACCATAACCGCAATAACATACTCGGCGGCAAATCCGACCCTTTTAAATGCTTTTACTATTGAGGCAATGCTCAGTGCCAGCAACGGAAAGATCATAAAATAATAAACATTTCGTGAATTCAGAGAAGTAAGTATGCTTATTGCAAAAACGCTTGCACAGCCCAATATCAAAGCTAAATTGAGCGTTAATTCATATTTCTCCGTTTTCTTTTCTTTAATTTGTTTAACCAAATTTATAACAAAGGCGACAAGTATTATCAGAAGAGAAATTGACGGCAGTATCAGATTCAGCATATAGGGATTATCGGGTCCCTGGAAAATACTTATAACACCGTTAAGGAGTGAGGTTACAACTTCACTGATAAGCTCTTTCACACCATGCGGAAAAGAAATTTTTGTTTCTCCGAAAATCGAGGTCTGTTCAATATGAATTCTCTTCATGACAAAAATGCCGAGAAGATTGAAAATAAAAATTGCCAAAGTAAATCCCGATGAAAGGGAAAAAGACAAACGTTTTCTTCTGACGGAATCAATTATTATTTCGAGGATCTCACATGCAACAAGCGGCAGAACCATAACCGCCATTTGTCTGAGACTTTGTATTCCTGTCGCAAAGCTGAGCGCCACAGCGATTATGAGCATTGGAATATGCTTTCTTAAAAACTTCTCTTGTCTTATTCTTATGTAACAGCCGTAAACAATAAATGCGGTAATGATATAGCAGGAATAGTAGCTTGCCATTGTGAAAAACAGCTGAGCACCTCTTACTCCCGTTGCAATATGATCCTTTATGATGATAAGCCCTGCCATAAACAAAAATCCCGTCATCCTCTCGTTGTAAGAAAAAACAGGTCTCATCATCCAATCATATGTCAGCATGATCAGCGCCGTCATAACACAGGAGGCAATTCCCATTGCAAGAACTGCATTGTTTATAGCTCCGTAGATAACTGCGGCTAAAACAGGTGTCGCAACAACATAGGTCTGGTTTCCGAAAACCCAATTCTGCGGAAAAAGCGACTTTGCCCTCCATGCCTGCTTTGCAAAGTCAATATCGGCATAAATTTCCGCATCATAATAGCTCGGATTGCAGCTGAGATTGACATAGAAAATCAGTCCGACAAAGCCGATAAGCAGTATTGTCAGAATGATCGAGAATGTAAGCTCGCTTTTCTCTTTCGAGTGAAGCATTCGGCTTCCTCCTTTATTTAAAGGTTTTGTTATCCTTTGTGATCAGCTTTCTGCGGACGATATATTCCATATCATGCTCAACTCCTATCTGCTTTTCGAGCGTTTCAACGAGCAGGGTAGGGTTGAGGTTATTGGTGTTTCCTGCGGCAAGAACGCATTGTAAATTAACAACATTGTCAGCCGTTGAAAACTTCAGGTCATAAATAAAATCTATCAGATTTATCTGCTTCATGACCTTTCGGTGACCCTTTTTGCCCCTCTTTTCGGCAAGCAGTTCATCGCCCTCGGCGATGGTTTGCGCCTGCTTCGCAAAATTCTTCGCAGTCTCAGCATCATTGAAAATAAGCTTAACAAAATAGAGCGCCTTTTCAATTTCCTTTGCGTCGTAAACGGGAGCAGTGACCGAAAGAATTTTCACACCCTCGGGAAGAACGGCATTGAGTCTGTTCATTATTTCTTCGTCCGTTATATCGCCCTCAATGCGGATATCCATGTATTCGCAGTCACTCGACTGACCGAGAGAAAGCGGCAGTGCAAAAGTCAAATACGGGTGAGGATTGAAACCCTCGGTGTACCACATCGGGAGCTTCGCGCGTCTGACGGCGCGTGTCATCATTCGGTTTATATCAAGATGGGAAATATAAATTGCTCTGCCTGTTTTTGAAAAATTAAGCCTCACTGCGCGCATCGCACTTACCTCCGTTAAGTCGGTTTGCTCCGCAGCCTGCACATTTGATTCTGCAATGCGGAGTTGTGACGCTTTCATGCGCCTTTTTGTTCTCATTCATCAGGAATTTTTTGCTTATGCCGTAATCAAGGTGATCCCACGGGAGGATCTCATCAAAATCACGGCAGCGGTTTGCATAAAAGCTTGGATCAAGCCCTGCCTCGTCAAACGCTTCCATCCATTTATCGAAATCAAAATGATCGTCCCAACTATCGAATTTACAGCCCTTTTTCCATGCAAGCTCCAAAACCTTTGAAAGTCGGCGGTCGCCTCTTGCGAACACGCCCTCAAGGAAACTTGTCGGAGTGAGGTGGGTTGAAATTCTGATTTTCTTCGTCGTAACGCTTGCGTACAAATGCTTCTGCTTTTCTTCAAGCTGCTCCATGGTGTCCTGAGGCTCCCACTGGAACGGGGTAAACGGCTTCGGGACGAACGACGATGCGCTTATGCTTACCTGAACGCCCTTGCCCTTCGGTCTGTCGGGGTTGCGATAGAATTCATCAACGACCTGCTGACCGAGCTGTGCGATTCCTGCGACGTCATCAAGCGTTTCGGTCGGCAAACCGATCATAAAATAAAGCTTAACGGCAGTCCAGCCGCCGGAGAAAGCCATGTTTACGGTTTTCATAACATCTGCATATGTGACGTTCTTGTTTATTGCGTCGCGCAAACGCTGAGTTCCTGCCTCGGGAGCAAATGTCAGACTGCTTCGGCGAACCTCAGTCAGCTTTTCCATAAGCTCGTCCGAGAAATTGTCAACTCTCAACGATGGAAGCGCAACGTTTATATTTTCCTCGGTCGTCCATTTGAGCATAGAGGTCAGCAACGGCTGAAGTCCTGTATAGTCGCTTGTGCTCAATGAGCAAAGTGAAATTTCGTCATATCCTGTGCTTTCGCAAAGCGTTCTGCACTGCTCCTCGACAACCTCGGGGGATTTCTCTCTTATCGGTCTGTACAAAAATCCTGCCTGACAAAAACGGCAGCCTCTTATACAGCCACGGAAGATTTCCGCCGTCACTCTGTCGTGAACGACCTCAATTGACGGAACAACAAAGCTTTCCGGATAGTAGACCTTGTCCATATCCTCAACTATCGCCTTGACCGCTTTTTCGGGTGCGGTTTCTTTATTTGTAACACTCTTAATAGTGCCGTCCTCATTATATTCAACGTCATAAAATGCAGGAACATAGAAGCCCTTGAGCTGTGCAACCTCACGCAGAAGCTCGATCTTCGGCGAGCCGAGCTTTTTGTGCTTACGAATGAGGTCAACGAGCTGAACCGTTGTTTCCTCACCGTCGCCGAGCATGAAGATATCAATAAAATCGGCAATCGGTTCGCCGTTGCAAGCGCACGGACCGCCTGCAACAACAAGCGGAGCAAGCTCGGTTCTGTCCTTTGAATAGAGCGGTATTCCCGCAAGGTCAAGCATGTTGAGAATATTGGAATAGCTCAGCTCATATTGAAGCGTAAAGCCGAGCATGTCGAACTCATCAAGCGGATCTCCGCTTTCAAGCGCCCAGAGCTTTATGCCGTTCTCTCTCATCTTCTCTTCCATGTCAACATCGGGCGCAAACACGCGCTCGCACCATGCATAGTCAAGCCTGTTGACAACGGAATAAAGTATCTTCATGCCGAGGTGCGACATACCGATCTCATATGTATCGGGGAAGCAGAACGCATATCTGACATCCACCTTGTCCTTATCTTTTATAACGCTGTTCAGCTCGCCGCCGACATACCGTCCGGGCTTCTGAACCTCCTGTAAAAATTTTTCGATTTTTTGTGAAAGCATAGGCTACTCCTGAATTATTATTATATCAATTTATTTTACTATGAACCGACGTTTTTTTCAAGAGAAATAATATATAATCAGATGAAGTTGTATAGCAAACAAATCAATTCAAACTCTATTCACAGGGAATTCACAAATTTTGGATAAAATTGATTCATACAAAAGCAAGGAGTGATTTAAATGGCAAAAACTTTGCCGAAGCCGATTGACGGCACCTTGAGAAAGTTTTCGCTGCGCGTTCCCGAGGTGATCCGTGAGTGCAGCGGAATTGTTGTTTTCGGTAAAAGAATCAAATCGCTTGTTTTTTCAACCGATGTTGCAATAATCCGAAACGTAAATGCAGACGCCGTTATTGCCGTTTATCCGTTCACCCCTCAGCCGATAATTACCCAAGCTATTCTTTCCGCCTCCGATATTCCCGTTTTTGTCGGGGTTGGCGGAGGGCTGACAAGCGGAAAAAGAGTTCTCAGCCTTTCCGTTTTTGCCGAAATGCAGGGCGCGACAGGAGTTGTCCTCAATGCGCCTGTGTCTAACGAGATCGTGCATGATGTCAGTGAAAATATAGATATTCCCACGGTTATCTCCGTCGTTCGCGACGACGATGATATTCAGGCAAGGATTGATTCGGGTGCGGAAATTCTCAACGTTTCCGCCGCCTCGCGCACTCCCGAAATCGTTGCAAAAATTCGCAGAGAATTCAGCGATATTCCGATCATTGCGACAGGAGGACCCACTGAGGATTCCATAAAGAAAACCATTGCCGCAGGCGCAAATGCCATTACATGGACGCCGCCCTCAAACGGAGAAATTTTCCGCGATGTTATGGACGCATACAGGCAGGGCAATCCACACCCGTAAATCAGAGAGAAGGTATTTTTATGAATCTTATTGAAGCAATCACAGCAAGACATTCCGTGCGCAGCTTTACGGACGAAAAAATCGGTTCGGACATCGTTGCAGAGCTGCAAAAAGCTATTGACGATTGCAACCGACTCAGCAGATTCAAAATTCAGCTTGTGCTCGATGAGCCAGAGGCATTTTCCACAAAAATGGCACATTACGGCAGCTTCCGCAACTGCAAAAATTATATTGCAATGATAGGTCCTAAGGGTCAGGATGAAAAATGCGGCTATTACGGCGAAAAAATTGTCCTCAAGGCTCAGCAGCTCGGTCTTAATTCCTGCTGGGTCGCGATGAGCTACGGCAAATCAAAGGTGCCGTGCGATATTCCGCGAGGACAAAAACTGTATGTTGTTATTGCACTCGGTTACGGCGAAACGCAGGGCAAACCGCACAAATCAAAGAGCATGGATGAGCTGTGCAGGGTCAACGGAGATATGCCGCCGTGGTTCCGCAATGCGATGACACTTGCAATGCTTGCGCCGACCGCCGTTAATCAGCAAAAGTTTCTGTTTACCCTCGATAACGACACCGTTCATGCGAGGGCTCTGCGAGCCTTTTACTCCAAAATGGATCTGGGGATCGCGAAATATCACTTTGAGATCGGTGCGGGCGATGCCGAATTTAAATGGGCATAAAATTTTATAATTTTTGGAGCTGATACTGATTTCAGCTCCTTTTTTATTGAAAAAATCTCCGCTATATGCTATTATCTATTGAAAGAATGCAAAAGGGAGCTTCGGCATGGTTAGGAAATTTATTTCGGCATTGCTTTCATTGGCAATCATATTTTCGGTGGCAGGCTTTGCCGCCTATGCGGAGGATAAAAAATGATTTTTGTTTCAACAAACGGCAATGACACTTGGAGCGGTACAATTGACGCTCCGCTTGCAACCCTTTCCGCCGCCAAGGAAAAGGCAAAGACTTTTGACGGTGAGGTTACGGTTTGTTTCAGAGAAGGAACCTACACGATCACCGACACAGTTAATTTTGACAGCAGTGACAAGTCCGATGTTGTCTACAAGGCATATAATAATGAGAAGGTCATGTTCACCTCGGGCAGTCCGTACACAGGCTTTGAGGAGTGCACGGTAAACGGTGTGCGTGCTTTCAAAAAGGATATCGGCAAGGGCGCCGACTTTAACATTCTTTTTAACGAAAAGACAACTCTTGCGAGGACGCGCTACCCCGAAAGCGGTTATCTTTATGTCAGCGAGCTGTCCGAAGATGATATTCAGGCAGGAGACGACAAAAACGATCCTTACTATACAGGATTTATGGGAATATACCTTGATAAAAGCAAGTTTTGTGACTTTAAAAACATGGAAGATATTGAAATAAAGCTTCTTCATTTCTGGAAGGACGAAACGCTTTTAATCAAAGCCTACGACGAAGCTACAGGCCATCTTACCTTTAACAAAGCGCCAACCATGCGAATCAACAAAAATGACCGTTTCTTCCTTCAAAATATTTTTGAAATGCTTCGCAAGCCCGGTCAGTGGTATCTTGACAAAGCCGAGGGCATTCTCTATGTTGTTCCCGAGGCAAACGACACACCCGAAAGCTATACCGTATGGGGATCAACGATTGAGACGATGATTTCGATTGACGGCGTTGACGGAATTTCTTTTGAAAATATACTTTTTCGCGCTAACGGATTTTATTATCTCCCTGAACGTGAATTCAGTCAAGCGGCTTACGATGTCAAATCCTGCATTTCTTATAAAAACGCTAAGAACTTCCATATAAAAAGTTGTGAATTCAGAGACATTGCTGCTTGCTCGGTTTTCCTCGGCAGTAATGTTCAGAACGCTTCGGTTGAAAGCTGTCTTTTCAACAATATCGGCGCACAGGCAGTCTATGTGCGCGGTGAAAATATTGACATCAATGACCCGACCGTTACGAAAAATATAACAATTGCAAACAATCAAATTTCAGAATTCGGCAGAACATATTTTAACGCCGTTGCAATTCTCGTTATTCACGCAAATTCCGTTGACATCGTGCACAATGAAATTCATGACGGCTATTACACGGCGATTTCCGTCGGCTGGGTTTGGGGCTATGCCTACAACGTTTGCTATAACAATCGAGTTTGCGACAACCTTATTTATAATATCGGTCAGGGCTGGCTCTCCGATATGGGCGGAATTTATATGCTCGGCAATCAGCCGAACACCGTTGTTTCGGGCAACGTAATTAACAACGTAAGCGCCGACCCCGAGGAGGGCGGCTACGGCGGCTGGGGAATTTACCTCGACGAGGGCTCGTCCTACATGCTTGTTGAAAAGAATCTCGTCTATGCCTGCGGCAGTGACGCTTATCATCTCCACTACGGCTCATACAATACGGTCAGAAACAACATCTTTGCCCTCAGCGGGGAGTCGCAAATGAAAATTGTATCCGCACCCGATAGATGCACACCTGCCGACGGCGGCAAAAAGACCGTTGATCTTTACAATAATATTATTCTCACCGACAAAAAGACCCGTGCATTATCCTATCTGCGTAACACTGAAACGCTGGAGGAAAGCAACAACACATATTGGGATCTTTCGGAGGGCAAGAAAATCTATGTCAGTAAGGACATGAAAGCCGAATACTCCATGAGCATTAAATCGGCAATCAGAGAAGGCTATGTTCATTCGCCTATCATTGCCGACCCGATGTTCCGCGACGCAGCAAACTTTGATTTTGAGCTCAGCCCCGATTCCCCTGCAATTGCCGCCGGCTTTGAAGCATGGGATTATTCAAACGCAGGTACAATTTCGGGAACAACGATAGGTCTTTCAACCGCAGGCGGCACGACCGCTTACAATGCAAATTCCGCACATGTTCCGATGACCCCCGCAAAGGAACAATACGGTTTCTTCTTTAAAATTTACAACGCTTTTTATTTCTTCTTCAAAAAGCTTTTCGGTAATATCTGCTAAACAAAAGAGGCTCGGAAAATTTCCAAGCCTCTTAATTTTATGAGAACAATGTACAGCCCGATGCCTTAAACTGTTCTATTTTTTTCTCAAGCAATTCGCGGGAACAATCGAACCTTTTTGCAATACAATCAATGCAAAGGTACTCCGTTGAACCGCGGTTGATAAGTTTTTTCGTAAGTCCTATATCGTTGCTTTTAAGCTCCCTGCCGCATTTTTTGCATTTGCTCATTTACAGTCAACGACCTTTGCGCGATAAACAACGCTTGCATGAGCGGGCAGATTCACGGCAACGGTATCATTGATCGCTCTTGACTTCTCACCCGTCCATACGTCTGTCAGCTCAAGCGTTTTGCCTGTGTTAAAGCCGAGTCCGACCGCGTCAAGAGTAAAACATTCATAACGCTCGCTGTCGGTGAAATTGAAAAATCCGATAGCGATATCGCCGTTTTCAAGATGACGAACAATAACAGGCAGGTGATCAGGATACCAGCTGAATACCGGTTCGTCGCCCTTTCTTTCGCTGTTCACAATTCTGTTGCCGTTGACAAAATACGGCTGTCTGTATGCCGCGTCCTGATCAATTCGGATAAGCTCTTTGTTCTTGAGGATCGCCATTGCTTCCTCATCGGCCTCTCTGAGGTCGCAACCGATAATAAGCGGAGAGCCCATCATTGCCCAGAACGCAAAATGTGTTTTGTACTCCTCGGTCGTGCAACCCTTCAAGCCTACATGACCCTTGCCCTTCATGCCGACAACGAGCATGTCCATATCGTTGAAACAGCCTGTTCCGTTATATTCGGCAACCTTATACTGTGAAAGGGCAAGCTCCTTAATTGACTCCCATGTGTCAAAAATATCTCCTGTTGAGCGCCATGTGTGTGCACCCGTTTCCTTGATCCATGTCTTGGTGTTTTCGCTTCCCCACGAGCAAGCGGCAAAAACGATGTCTCTTCCGCAATTGGCAAGAGCAAGACCCATTCTCTTATAAAGCACATGACCGTAGGTAGTGAACGGATGATAGCAATAGTCATACTTGAGGTAATCAACGCCCCATTCCGCAAAACACCGTGCATCAATGAATTCATGGTCGAGACTGCCGGGATATGCCGCGCAGGTCATTGTTCCCGCGCAGGAATACATACCGAATTTAAGGCCCTTTGAATGAACATAATCGGAGACATATTTCATGCCGTGAGGAAATTTTTCGGGGTCGGGAACGATCTCGTTCTTCTCATTTCTTTCCTTGAGGCTCCAGCAATCGTCGATTATAATATACTCATATCCGCAGTCCTTCAATCCGCTTTCAACAATAAAATCAGCGGTTTCCATAACTACCTTTTCATTAACATTCTCCGCAAAAGTGTTCCATGAGTTCCAGCCCATGGGAGGTCTAGTAAGTACCATCTTTTAATCTCCTTTTTTGTTTGGTAAAAAAATTATAGCAATTTAGCTCATGTATGTCAACAAAAACAGAAACAAAAAACGGCAGGCACCTTCGTGTCTGCCGTTGATTTATACGGATTTATACCTGATTATTTCGACTCGGTGTCAACCAACTCGATGATGCACATTTCAGCAGCATCACCGCGGCGAGCGCCTGTCTTAATAATGCGGCAATAACCGCCGTTTACGTCCTTGTATTTCGGAGCAATTTCATCAAAAAGCTTCTTAACAACGTCCTCTTTGGTAACGTATGCTAAAACCTGTCTTCTTGAATGAAGTGTGTTATCCTTAGCAATGGTAATCATTTTCTCAGCCATTGCACGAACTTCTTTTGCTCTCGTAACGGTGGTCTCTATTCTGCCGTTTTCTAAAAGGTATGTTACCATGCCTCTGAGCATTGACTTACGATGGTCACTTGCTCTTCCAAGCTTTCTGGCTCCTGGCATTAAAAGTCACTCCTTTACCGTTAGTGTGTTGTTTGATTTAATTACAGCTTTGACGATCAGTCGTCATCCCTGCGAAGATCGTATCCGAGGGAAGCAAGCTTTGCAACAACCTCATCAAGCGACTTTCTGCCAAGGTTACGAACCTTCATCATATCGTCCTCGGACTTACCGATCAAGTCCTCTACTGTATTGATTCCTGCTCTCTTCAAGCAGTTAAAAGAGCGCACAGACAGGTCAAGTTCCTCAATGGTCATCTCCAAGACTTTTTCCTTGCCATTCTTACTCTTCTCAACCATTATCTCAGTTTCAAAAGCCTCATCAGAGAGATCTCCGAAAAGACTGAGATGCTCGTTGAGGATCTTGGCGCCCAGAGAAACGGCTTCCTTAGCGGAAATTGTACCGTTTGTCCACACTTCAAGTGTCAGCTTATCATAGTCGGTTATCTGGCCGACACGTGTGTTCTCGACTGTGTAATTTACCTTTAATACCGGTGAATAGATCGAGTCGATTGCGATTACGCCGATCGGCGGCTGAAGATACTGCTTGTTTCTCTCGGCAGAATCATAGCCACGACCGTTGTTGCAGGTCAACTCCATTACCACATGAGCGTCGCTGTCAAGAGATGCGATGTGAAGATCGGGATTAAGGATCTCAACATCGGAATCTGTCTTGAAGGAGCCTGCGGTGATTTCACCTTCACCTTTAACATCAACGTACATGGTCTTGGGACCATCGCCGTGAATTTTAAGGATTACGCTCTTCAAGTTAAGAACGATTTCCGTAACGTCTTCCTTGACGCCGGGGATCGTTGAGAACTCGTGAAGAATTCCGTCAATCTTAACGGAAGTTATTGCGTAGCCCGGCAATGAAGAAAGAAGAACACGTCTGAGGCTGTTGCCCAGAGTTGTGCCGTAGCCTCTCTCCAAAGGTTCTACTACAAATTTACCGTAAGTACCGTCAGGTAAAACATCGGCTGTTTCGATTCTTGGTTTTTCTATGCCAATCATTCAAAACCCTCCTTGTTGTATTAAGTATACGGTCTATTATTTTGAATAAAGCTCGACGATGAGGTGCTCCTCAACGGGATAGTCTATATCGTCACGCGACGGCATGGCAATAACCTTACCGCTGAATGCATCATCTGTCTTTTCAAGCCACTTCGGAAGAAGAACAACGGGTGCCTTCTCACCTGTAAGCTCTGTGAAAATAGAGCTTGATCTGCTGTTCTCACAAACGGAGATAACCTCACCGGGCTTAACCATGTATGACGGAATGTCTACGCGCTTGCCGTTGATGGTGAAGTGGCCGTGAGAAACGAGCTGACGAGCCTGACGACGAGTTGCTGCAAATCCGAGACGGAAAACAACATTGTCAAGACGGCGTTCGCAAAGAACAAGGAGATTTTCACCTGCTTTGCCCTGCATCTTCGTAGCCTTTTCATAATATGAATAGAACTGCTTCTCAAGCATACCATATATGAACTTAACCTTCTGCTTCTCGTTGAGCTGAAGAGCATACTCGGACTTCTTTCTTCTCATCTGACCCTTAGGATTACGGTTAGTTTCCTTGTTCTTGTAACCCATAACAGCGGGAGAAATGCCGAGAGCCTTGCAACGCTTAGCAATAGGCTGCATATTTCTTGCCATATCAATATCCTCCTTCTTCTGAATTATACACGTCTTCTCTTCGGCGGACGGCAGCCGTTGTGCGGGATCGGAGTAACGTCCTTAATGAGGCTTACTTCCAAGCCTGCTGTCTGCAATGCTCTGATTGCAGCTTCACGTCCTGCTCCCGGACCCTTAACGTAAACCTCAACTGTCTTCATACCATGCTCGATAGCGATCTTAGCGGCAGTCTCGGCAGCTGTCTGAGCAGCGAACGGAGTTGACTTCTTTGAACCTCTGAAGCCCATCTCACCAGCGCTTGCCCATGATACTGCGTTGCCCTGTGTATCACTGATGGTAACGATAGTATTGTTGAAGGTGGATTGGATATGAGCTGCGCCGCGTTCAATGTTCTTACGTTCACGGCGTCTGCGTGTTGCAGTGCCCTTCTTAGCGGAACCCTTAGGTGCCATATTATCCCTCCTAATTACTTCTTCTTGTTAGCAATAGTCTTCTTCGGACCCTTGCGTGTACGTGCGTTTGTCTTTGAGCGCTGTCCTCTTACGGGAAGGCCCTTTCTGTGGCGTACGCCACGATAACAACCGATTTCGATAAGTCTCTTGATATCAAAAGCGGTCTCTCTGCGGAGATCACCCTCAACCTTAACGTTGTGGTCAATGTACTCACGCAGTTTTGCTACATCGTCTTCTGAAAGATCCTTAACTCTGATGTCAGGATCTACGCCTGTAGCTGCGATAATGTCGCCTGCAGTTTTACGACCGATGCCGTAGATATAAGTAAGAGCGATTTCGATTCTCTTCTCTCTCGGCAAGTCAACACCTGATATACGCGCCATTTCTCAGTTGCACCTCCATAAATGGTTTGCGTCGGATTAGCCCTGACGCTGTTTGTGCTTAGGATTCTCACAGATAACCATGATTTTTCCCTTGCGCTTAATAATCTTGCACTTCTCGCAAATTTTCTTTACAGAAGGTCTGACTTTCATTTGAATGCCCTCCTTGAAAAATTAGCCTTAGCTTATTTTGATCGCCATGTTATTCTTCCTTTGGTGAGGTCATATGGCGAAACTTCGACCGTCACCTTGTCTCCGGGAAGGATACGAATGTAGTTCATTCTCAGCTTACCGGAAATATGTGCTAAAATCTTGTGTCCGTTTTCGAGCTCTACCTGAAATATTGCGTTAGGCAATGCCTCAACAACAACACCTTCAAGCTCAAGCATATCCTGTTTTGACATATACTGCACCTCCTTAAAGCAGAGTGAGTATCTTCGGACCGCTCGGTGTAATTGCCACCGTGTGTTCGAAGTGCGCCGACAGTTTGCCGTCACGGGTTTTTACTGTCCATCCGTCCGGCAACGTTTTGACGTCTGCCTTACCGAGGTTGATCATCGGTTCAATCGCGATCGTCATTCCCGGCAACAGGCGAACTCCCCTTCCGGGGGTTCCGTAATTCGGAACACTGGGGTCCTCATGGAGCTTGTGGCCGACGCCGTGTCCGACAAACTCGCGGACTACGGAATAGCCTCTCGACTCGCAATGATGCTGTACCGCATAGCCTATGTCGCCGATTCTGCCGCCTGCGACAGCCTTTTCGATGCCTAAGAACAGGCTCTCCTTGGTTGTGTCGCACAGCCGCTTCGCCTCGGAGCTTATCGCTCCTGCAGCGAAAGTAGCAGCATTGTCGCCGTTAAAGCCTTCGAGAACCGCACCTAAGTCTATGCTTACGATGTCGCCCTCTTCGATAACACGCTTCTTGCTGGGTATTCCATGAATAACCTCGTCGTTTATGGAAATGCATGCGGTGGCAGGATAGCCGTTATAATTAAGGAAGTTTGGTTTTGCACCGCACTTGATGATATAATCATAGGCTATCTTGTCTATCTCAGCCGTGGTAACCCCCGGCTCGACAGCTTCTCCTGCCAACTTTAATGCTCCTGCCGAAATGATGCAAGCTTCTCTCATGAGAGCGAGCTCTCTGTTCGTTTTGAGCACTATCATGCTTAATCCTCCAATGCCTTGAGTGTGAGTGCCGACGTGTCGGCGATCTCCTCCTGGCCTTCAACTATTCTGAGAATTCCCTTCTTAGAATAGTAATCTTTAAGCGGCTCTGTCTGCTTGTGATAAACAGCAAGTCTGTCAAGAACCGTTTCGGGAGCGTCGTCCTTACGCTGAATAAGTTCACCTTCGCAAGCATCACATACACCCTCGGCCTTCGGAGCCTTATACTCCAGATGATACGAGGAACCGCAATCCTTGCAGACACGTCTGCCCGACATTCTGGCAGCGATTTTCTCATCCGGAACCTCGATATCAATGACCTTGTCAATGATTACGCCCATAGCGTCGAGTGCTTCCGCCTGAGGAATCGTGCGTGGGAAACCGTCAAGGATAAAACCGTTTGCACAGTCGTCCTTAGCAAGTCTTTCCTTGATGATGCCGATAACGACATCGTCGGGAACAAGCTGACCTGCATCCATGAAGGACTTTGCCTTGAGGCCCATCTCCGTGCCCTGTGCGAGGGCTTCACGGATTATATTGCCCGTTGAAATCGCAGGAATATTGAGAGCCTTACAGATAACCTCTGCCTGTGTGCCCTTACCTGCGCCCGGGGCGCCGAGAAGAATTAATTTCATAATTAACTCCTTTTTGATTAGTCAAGAAATCCCTTATAATGACGCATCATCATCTGAGACTCAAGCTGCTTAACTGTTTCAATCGCAACACCAACAAGGATGATAATCGAAGTACCGCCAAGTGAAACGTTCATCGGCTTACCGCAAGCTGATGTGATAAGCTGGAACAGAAGCGGGAAGAGCGCAACAACCGAGAGGAGAAGAGCTCCGAGCAAGGTGATTCTTGAAAGGATCTTCTGAATATAATCGGATGTCGGCTTACCGGGACGGATACCCGGAATAGCGCCGCTGTTCTTACGGATGTTGTTAGCCATCTCGATCGGGTTGTACTGAATTGAAGCATAGAAATATGCGAAAAAGATTATAAGAAGGAAATACAAAATCACATATACCCAGCTTGAGCTTGAGAAAAACTTGAAGAAATGGTCATACCAGCCGTTACCTTCCTTGGCACCAACGAAGAGGTTGATTGTCGGAGGAAGAGAAAGGATTGATGAAGCGAAGATGATCGGCATAACACCTGACATATTAACCTTGATAGGAATATGAGTGCTCTGTCCGCCGTACATCTTACGGCCTACAACTCTCTTTGCGTACTGAACAGGAATTCTTCTTTCAGCGTTATCCATCCAAACAATGTAAGCGATCATAAGAAGAAGACAAATCGCAACAACAACAGAAAGGACTGAATAAACGCCGCCGAATGAGAAGTAACCGTTTTTACCATCGAAAAGAGATGCGATGATTGACGGGATTCTCGCAACGATACCGGCGAAAAGAATAATTGAGATTCCGTTGCCGATTCCCTTGTCATTGATCTGCTCACCGAGCCACATGATGAGTGCACATCCTGCGGAGAAGCAGAGGATAATAACAAGTGCCTGGAAGATATCGGCAAATACGCCGACGTCTTTCATAAGAAGAAAATTATTTCCACGAAGGTAGAAATAGTAAGCTGTACTCTGAAGAAGAGCAAGACCGACCGTTACATAACGGGTGATCGTTGCGATCTTCTTGCGTCCCTCCTCGCCGTCTTTTGAAAGACGCTCGAGAGCGGGAATAGCAACTGTCAACAACTGAACTATAATGGAGCTGTTAATGTACGGTGTGATTGACATTGCGAAAATCGTACCGTAGTTAAAAGCGTTACCTGTCATCATGTTCAGGTATTCCATGAATGTTCCGGACATCTGTGAGTCGGAGAAAATGCCGTTGGCACCCGCCGCAACAAACGGAACCGGAATAGCGGCACCGATTCTGAAAATCAGAACGATAAGCGCTGTGAATAAAATTTTCTTACGAAGATCTGCGATTTTCCATGCGTTGGCAAGCGTCCTCAACATTTCAAATCACCTCTGCAATTCCGCCTGCAGCCTCAATCTTCTGCTTCGCAGACTCTGAGAATGCGTTAGCTTTAACTGTGAGCTTCTTTGTAAGCTCGCCGTTACCGAGGATCTTTACGCCGTCAAAGGAATTCTTGACAAGACCTGCTACTCTGAGAGCCTCAGTGTCAACAACTGCGCCGTTGTCAAACTTCTTCTCGAGATCCTTAACGTTGAGAGCAACGATCTCCTTGCGGAATATATTATTGAAACCTCTCTTGGGAAGACGTCTCTGTAAAGGCATCTGGCCACCTTCAAAGCCCGGGCGCATACCGCGGCCTGCTCTGGCCTTCTGGCCCTTATGACCTTTACCTGCAGTTTTACCCTGACCGGAACCTGCACCTCTACCGATACGCTTACGCTCCTTAGTTGAGCCGGGCGCCGGTGAAAGTTCGTGCAACTTCATAATTCGCACCTCCTTGCTTATGCTTCGGTTACAACGATAAGATGCTGAATTTTCTTTACCTTACCGAGTGTCTGCGGATTGTTCGGCTGAACCGAAACATCTCCGATCTTATGAAGACCAAGTGCATGAGCGGTGGCAATCTGGTCCTTTTTGCTGCCGATCAAGCTCTTAACGAGCTTTACCTGTACATCTGCCATTTGTACCGCCCTCCTTAACCTAAAATTTCCTTAGCTGACTTGTCACGAACTGCTGCAACCTCGTCAACATTGCGGAGTTTTGAAAGACCGTCAATAGTAGCTCTGACTACATTGCACGGATTGTTTGAACGCAGTGCCTTTGAACGGATGTCTCTGATTCCGACGGACTCAAGGACAGCACGAACAGGGCCGCCTGCGATAACACCGGTACCGGGAGCAGCGGGCTTGAGAAGTACAACGCCTGCGCCGTATTTACCGATGATCTCATGAGGAATAGTTGTTCCTCTGAGGGAAACTTTAATAAGGTTCTTCTTCGCATCCTCGATACCCTTACGGATAGCGTCAGGAACTTCGCCCGACTTACCGATACCGAAGCCAACTGTTCCGTTGCCGTCGCCGACAACTACAAGAGCAGCGAACTTGAAGATACGACCACCTTTAACTGTCTTAGAAACACGGTTGATAGTAACAACGCGTTCCGTAAGTTCCATAGCCGATGCATCAATCTTAGCCAAAAGTAATTCCTCCTTACCTTAGAACTTGAGGCCGCCCTCACGGGCGCCTTCGGCCAGTTCCTGAACACGGCCGTGATATATATAGCCACCGCGGTCAAATACGCATTCTTCAATGCCTTTGTCCTTAGCGCGCTGTGCGAGTACCTCGCCCACCTTGTGAGCTGCGGCTTTGTTTCCGCCGTATTCCGTGAAATCCTTCTCAACAGTAGAAGCGCTGACAAGTGTTACGCCTGCCTCGTCATCTATTAACTGAGCGTAGATGTTCTGTAATGAGCGGAATACATCAAGGCGGGGGCACTGAGCTGTGCCGGAGATCTTGTTACGTACTCTCTGGTGACGTGCAAGTCTCGCCTTATTACTGTCTGGTCTGTTAACCATAAGTTTTTCACTCCTTCATTAAGATTATTTGCCACCCTTACCGGCTTTACCTTCCTTACGGCGGATATGCTCATCAACATACTTGATGCCCTTACCCTTATAAGGCTCCGGAGGACGCTTCTCGCGTACTTCAGCGGCAAACTGACCTACCTTCTGCTTGTCAGGACCGGAAATAACGATTTTGTTCGGTGAGGGAACTTCGATCTTGATGCCCTCGGGCTGATCCATGAATACCTGATGTGAAAATCCGATATTCATTACGAGCTGTGTTCCCTGCATAGCGGCACGGTAACCGATACCGTTGATCTCAAGCTCCTTCTTGTATCCGTGAGCAACACCCTCAACCATGTTGGCGATGAGTGTTCTCGTAAGACCGTGAAGGGATCTGTTGAGCTTTTCATCATTCGGACGAGTAACAACGATCTCGTTGTTCTCAACTGCAACAGCGATATTGCTGTGCACTGTTCTGGTAAGAGTTCCCTGGGGACCCTTTACGGTAACAGTGCTGCCGTCGATCGTAACATCAACGCCTGCAGGAATTGCGATTGGCAACTTACCTATACGTGACATTCTAACAGCACCTCCCCTTACCAAACGAATGCAAGAACTTCACCGCCGACGTTAGCCTTGCGTGCGTCCTTGTCTGTCATAACGCCCTTGGATGTGGAAACGATTGCGATACCGAGACCCTTCATGACCTTCGGCATGTCCTCACAACCTGAGTAAATTCTCAGACCGGGCTTTGAAACTCTGCGTAAACCTGTGATGGCTGCGGTCTTGTTCTGGCCGTACTTGAGGGCGATCTCGATCATGCCCTGCTTGCCGTCATCCTCAACCTTGAAGCCTTTGATATAACCTTCATCAACAAGAATCTGAGCAATTGCCTTCTTCATGTTAGATGCCGGGATTTTGACAGAATCATGTTTTGCAGAACTTGCGTTGCGAATTCTGGTCAACATATCTGCGATTGAATCTGTAGTTTGCATACCGTCAACCTCCTTAATGCAATTACTCTGATTACCAACTTGCTTTCTTAACTCCGGGGATCTGACCTGCGTGAGCAAGCTCCCTGAAGCAGATACGGCAAACGCCGTACTTACGAAGATATGCATGTGGTCTGCCGCAGATCTTGCATCTGTTGTATGATCTTGATGAATACTTTGCAGTTTTGGCCTGCTTAACCTTCATTGATGTCTTAGCCACAATTATACCTCCTTATTTCTCGAACGGAGCACCCATAAGCGTAAGCAGCTCACGAGCCTCTTCGTCTGTTTTTGCTGTGGTTACGAAGCAAATATCCATACCACGAACCTTATCTACCTTATCGTAATCGATTTCGGGGAAGATAAGCTGCTCTTTGATGCCCATGGAATAGTTTCCGCGGCCGTCAAAAGAGTTAGCGTTGATTCCTCTGAAGTCACGAACACGGGGAAGAGCGAGATTGAAGAATCTGTCAAGGAATTCATACATTCTGTCTCCTCTGAGTGTGACCTTAACGCCGATTGTCATGCCTTCACGGAGCTTGAAGTTAGCAACTGACTTCTTAGCCTTGCAAAGAACAGGCTTCTGACCTGTGATCTGGCTGAGATCGCTTACGATAGCGTCAACAACTTTCGGGTTGTCTCTTGCTTCGCCGCAAGCAACGTTGATAACGATCTTATCAAGCTTAGGGATCTGCATGACACTCTTGTATCCAAACTTCTTCATCAAAGCCGGTGCGGCTTCGTTCACATAGGTTTCTTTTAACCTTGCTGCCATTTGTCATGTACCTCCCTTATTAAAATTCCGCGTTGCACTTTTTGCAAATGCGCTTCTTATCTTTCTTGCCGTCAGCCTTAGCTGCGTGGCCGACTCTTGTCGGTCTGCCGCACTTCGGGCAAACGAGCTGAACCTTATCGGCATAGAGTGCGCTCTCAGCCTTTACAAGGCCTCCCTGCTCACCCATCTGTCTCGGCTTAACATGCTTTGTTACGATGTTAATGCCCTCAACGATAACCTTACCCTCTGAAGGAGCAACCTGGAGAACCTTACCTTTAGCTCCACGGTACTTACCGTTGATTACGATGACCTGATCACCGGTCTTAACGTGTACTTTATTACTCATAGTTGCACCCCCTGATTAAAGCACTTCGGGAGCGAGTGAAAGGATCTTCATGAAGTCATGGTCACGAAGCTCTCTTGCAACAGGTCCAAAAATACGTGTGCCCTTTGGGTTTTTATCGTCTCTGATGATGACAGCTGCATTTTCGTCGAAACGAATATATGTGCCGTCGTTGCGGCGTACGCCGCTGGCAGTACGAACAACTACTGCCTTTACAACCTCGCCCTTCTTTACGACGCCGCCGGGTGTTGCTTTCTTAACCGAAGCAACGATAACGTCGCCGATGTTGGCGTATCTTCTGCCGGTACCACCGAGAACTCGGATACATCTGATCTCCTTCGCTCCGGTGTTGTCGGCAACTTTGAGGTTACTTTCTTGCTGTATCACAGTGTTTGCCTCCTTACACCTGCGCCAATTATTTGGCTTTCTCGATAATCTCGACTACACGCCATCTCTTGTCCTTTGAAAGAGGACGTGTTTCCATAATCAATACCTTGTCGCCTACGCCGCACTCGTTCTTCTCATCATGAGCCTTGAACTTGATTGTACGGTTAACGATCTTCTTATAAAGCGGATGCTTTATCTTGTCCTTAACAGTAACAACGACTGTCTTATCCATCTTGTCGCTGCTGACAACGCCTACGCGCGTCTTTCTGAGGTTTCTTTCTTCCATTACAGTTAACCTCCCTTTCATTACGACTCAGCGCCGTGAAGCTCGATATCACGCTGAACAGTCTTTATTCTTGCGATATCCTTTTTAACGGCGTTAATACGCATTGGGTTGTCGAGCTGGTTAATGGCCTGCTGGAAACGAAGCTTGAAAAGCTCATCCTTAAGATCGTGAAGCTTGGTGTCAAGCTCGCTTGCGGACATTTTTCTGATTTCACTTGCTTTCATTACTGCTCACCACCCGTTTCTTCTTTAGTAACAAACTTGCATTTGATCGGGAGCTTGTTAGCTGCGAGACGAAGAGCCTCACGAGCTGTGTCCTCATCAACACCTGCAATTTCAAACATAACTCTGCCCGGCTTAACAACTGCAACCCAGTATTCAGGTGATCCTTTACCTGAACCCATTCGGGTCTCAGCCGGCTTCTCTGTGATCGGCTTATCCGGGAAAATCTTGATCCAAACCTGACCGTTACGCTTGATGTAACGAGTCATAGCGATACGAGCTGCCTCGATCTGGTTTGATGTGATCCATGCCGGCTCGAGAGCCTGAAGTCCAAATTCACCGTTGGTAACCTTGTTACCACGTGTTGCCTTACCCTTCAGACGACCTCTCTGAACACGACGATATTTAACTCTCTTAGGTAACAGCATTATTTAGCTCCCTCCTTACGGCGTGGTCTGCGATGATTGTTGTTAGCCTCATGGAGAACCTCGCCCTTGTAAAGCCAAACCTTAACGCCGATACGACCGTAAGTTGTCTTTGCCTCAGCAAAGCCGTAGTCGATGTCTGCACGGATTGTCTGAAGGGGAATTGTACCCTCATGATAAGTCTCTGAACGAGCAATTTCTGCTCCGCCGAGACGGCCTGAACACTGAATTTTGATTCCCTTTGCGCCGAGCTTCATTGTGCGTCCGATGCACTGCTTCATAGCACGGCGGAAGGAAATACGTCTTTCGAGCTGAGATGCGATGTTCTCAGCAACAAGCTGTGCGTCAAGGTCAGGCTGCTTAATCTCAATGATGTTGATTGAAACATCCTTGTCTCCGCCAAGCTTCTTCTTACAAATTTCCTTGAGCTTCTCGATCTCTGAGCCGCCGCGGCCGATTACCATGCCGGGCTTTGCGCAATGAATGTTGATATAAACACGCTTTGCGTCTCTCTCGATCTCAACCTTAGGTACACCTGCAGGAGCGAGTGTATCGAGAAGGTATTCACGAAGATTATAATCCTCAACAAGAGTATCGCCGAAAGTGCTCTTACCGGCATACCAGCGGGATTCCCAATTCTTAATAACACCGATTCTAAGACCGGTAGGATTTATTTTCTGGCCCATATGTTTACCTCCTCCTCGCTTATTCTGCTTCTCTGAGTACTAATGTGATGTGAGAAGTCTTCTTGTTTATTCTGTATGCACGTCCCTGTGCGCGAGGTCTGATTCTCTTGAGAGTCGGACCCTGGCCTACGAAGCACTCTGCAACGTAGAGGCTGGAAACGTCCATATCTTTGTTTTCCGCATTTGCCATAGCTGACTTAAGCAGCTTCTCAAGCGGTTCACACGCAGCCTTCGGCGTGTGTTTAAGGATAGCCATTGCCTGGTCGCAAGGCTTATTTCTGATAAGGTCAAGCACAATCTGAACCTTTCTCGGTGCAATACGCACGTAGGTTACTTTTGCTGTTGCTTCCATGAATACACACTCCTTTCGGCTAATTATTTACCATTATTTGTTGTCTTTGAACCTGCATGACCTCTGAAGGTTCTTGTAGGTGCAAATTCGCCCAACTTATGACCAACCATGTCCTCTGTAACATATACGGGAACGTGTTTGCGTCCGTCATGAACCGCAAATGTGTGGCCGACAAAGTCAGGGAAGATTGTGGAGCTGCGGCTCCATGTCTTGAGAACTATTTTTTCGCCCTTCTCGTTCATGGCCTGTACTCTCTGGAATAACTTAGCCTGCACGTAGGGACCTTTCTTTATGCTTCTGCCCATAGATCTTTATCTCCTTTCAACTTATTTGCCGTTACGACGTCTTACGATCATCTTGTTGGAAGCCTTCTTCTTGTTACGGGTCTTGTAACCGAGAGCGGGCTTGCCCCAAGGTGTAACAGGGCCGGGACGACCGATAGGTGACTTACCTTCACCACCACCGTGGGGGTGATCGTTCGGGTTCATGACAGAACCGCGGACTGTAGGTCTCCAACCCATATGACGTTTTCTACCTGCGTTACCGATCTTAACGTTCTCGTGATCAAGGTTACCAACCTGGCCTACTGTAGCCATGCAGGTTGCGGGAACCTTACGAAGCTCGCCCGAGGGAAGTCTGAGGAGGGCATATTCGCCTTCCTTAGCCATAAGCTGTGCAGCGTTACCTGCAGCTCTTGCAAGCTGACCGCCGCGGCCGGGATAAAGCTCAACGTTGTGAATAACGGTACCTGTGGGGATGTTTATGAGCGGCAGTGCGTTGCCCGGCTTGATATCAGCATCGGGACCTGCCATAACCTTGTCGCCGACCTTAAGGCCTGCGGGAGCAAGGATGTAGCTCTTTACGCCGTCCTCATACTTGATGAGAGCGATGTGAGCTGAACGGTTCGGGTCATATTCGAGTGAAACTACCTCAGCAGGAACATCGAACTTGGAACGCTTGAAGTCGATTACACGGTACTTTCTGCGGTTTGCGCCGCCGCGATGACGTACTGTGATGCGACCGTAATTGTTACGACCCGATTTATTCTTGAGCGGCTCAAGGAGGCTTCTTTCGGGAGCAACCTTTGAAAGCTCTGAATAATCTGTAACCGACATATTTCTACGTGAATTTGAAGTCGGCTTATAGACTTTGATCGACATTTGATTCACACTCCTTTAAGTGGCTTCGCGGAGTATGTCGAACTCCATACATTACCACCGGAATTTTACGGTTTGTTTTGTGATGTCAGATTACATCATGCCATCGAAGAACTCGATGGTCTTTGAATCCTCTGTAAGAGTAACGATCGCCTTTTTCCAAGCGGCTGTGTAGCCCTGGGAAACGCCCTGTCTGCGAAGCTTGCCGAGGCAGTTGATGGTGTTGACCTTAGCTACCTTTACGCCGAAAAGCTCTTCAACGGCTGCTGCGATTTCGATCTTGTTTGCATCCTTGGCAACCGAGAAGGTGTACTTCTTATCGGCTGTTCCGAGCATGCTCTCTTCAGTGATAATCGGACGGAGGATTATGTCCTGTGCTGCTTTACTCATGCATATACCTCCTCAATCTTTGCAACGCTGTCCTTGAGAACGAGCATTGTGTCACAATTAAGAATGTCATAAACATTCAATGTGTTTACGGTTGAAACCTTAACACCGGCAATGTTTCTTGCGCTTCTGTAAAGAACATCGTTGTTCTCCGGAAGAACGAGAAGAACCTTCTTGCCTGTCTCGAGAGCTGTAAGAACCTTTACAACTTCCTTTGTCTTGATTGCGTCAAGCTTGAGATCGTCAAGAACTACAAGCTCCTCTGCTGCAACCTTTGAAGAGAAAGCAGACTTCATAGCGAGTCTTCTTACCTTCTTGTTGATTGAGAAGCCGTACTCTCTCGGCTTGGGGCCGTGTGCGATACCGCCGTGTGTCCACTGAGGAGCTCTTGTTGAACCCTGACGTGCACGGCCTGTACCCTTCTGCTTCCACGGCTTCTTGCCGCCGCCGCTTACCTCTGAGCGTGTACGGGTTGACTGTGTGCCCTGACGCTGATTTGCCAAATAGTTTACTACGCAGAGATGCATAGCATAAGAATTCGGCTCGATTCCGAAAACAGACTCTGCAAGAGCAAGATCGGAAACCTTTTTACCGTTCATATCGAATACTGATACATTAGGCATACTTTAACACTCCTTCCGTTACGCTTTCTTGGCATCGGCGATAACAACGATTCCGCCCTTCGGGCCCGGAATAGCACCCTTAACGGCGATGAGGTTGTTCTCGACGTCAACCTTAGCAATAGTTAAATTCTGAACTGTGGTGCGGTCTACACCGTAGTGACCTGCAAGCTTCTTTCCCTTGTAAACACGGGAAGGAGTTGAACAAGCACCCAATGAACCGGCATGTCTTGCAACGGGACCTGTACCGTGAGACTCTCTGAGTCTTGAGAAGTTCCAACGCTTGATGGAACCTGCTGTTCCGTGACCCTTGCTTGTGCCGATAACGTCAACCTTGTCGCCTGCTACGAACACGTCAGCCTTAAGGATATCGCCTACGTTTACGTCTGCAATGTTCTCGAGACGGAACTCCTTGAGTACCTTCTTGGGAGCAACATCGTTCTTTGCGAAGTGACCCTTCATAGCCTTGTTGACTCTCTGTGCCTTTACGTCACCGAAGCCGACCTGAACAGCCTCATAGCCGTCATTCTCGATCGTCTTCTTCTGTGTGATTACACACGGACCTGCTTCAACGACTGTTACGGGGATTACGTTACCCTTTTCGTCGAAGATCTGCGTCATACCGATTTTCTTTCCGATAAGACCCTTTTTCATATAAGTTTTCCTCCTTATAGGTTATTGGTTGGCAACTGCGCCAACTTGACCTGTTAGCGTAAAATCAAAGCTTGATTTCGATTTCTACGCCGGCAGGAAGCTCAAGACCTCTCAAAGCGTCAACAGTCTTGGCTGACGGTCTGATGATGTCGATAAGCCTTTTGTGTGTGCGCTGTTCGAACTGCTCTCTGGAGTCCTTGTACTTGTGAACAGCACGAAGGATCGTAACGACCTCTTTCTCTGTCGGAAGGGGAACGGGACCTGAAACCTGAGCGCCTGTGCGCTTAGCAGTCTCAACGATCTTCTCCGCTGCCTTATCAACGAGATTGTGGTCATAGCCCTTCAATCTGATTCTGATTTTTCCCTTTACTGCCATGATTTTGCCTCCTTACAAAGTTTGGCGGGCAACGCTTAAAACCTAATTTTGCAACGTTTCCGGGTGTTTCCACCCTCTGCATTTAAAAACCGGAAATGGGTTAGTTTCCGGGATAGTGCATTTAAGGTCTTAAACGCACATACACGCACAAGTTTGCTAAGGGATAGCAAACCTGAGCTGTAGGTTATTAAATCGCCCGGTTTTTGAATCGGACATACTCCGCGAGAATTCCCGACTTCTACGAGCCGCCACCTCTCACATCTACGCATATCTACGCACTAAACTACATAATAATATAGCATGCTCGAGTATCATACCACACTTTACCGCTAAATGCAAGTGTTTTTTTAATATTTTTAAAAAATTTTTTGAGCAAAAATATACCCCGAAAGCAAGCAGTATCAAGGCTTTCGGGGATTTTTGAGGTGAAATTTCCACACTTTCCCATATAGTCGGTTCTGCACAAAAACCGTACCTATATATTGTGGTTTATGACGGTTGACAAGTTATCACTTTTCGTTAATCTCTATACTTTTCAAACTTAGCTATATCTTCTGATTTTGAAACGCCCCCTTTCTATACATTATATATATTATTTGTATAATTTAATTTGCTTGACCGAATCAGCTATTTGTATTAGAATATATTTATATAATGAAAGGAGATTTTTCAATGGAAAAGTTCAATACATTTGACGCACTTGAAGGAATAGTAATAGACGATAACGACGAACCCAAGGAAATTGAAGCGATTGACAAAACGCAATTCAGAAATCATTCAAAGGTAAATGCGCTGACGATCGGCTACCTGCTCGGGGTAAAGGAAGATTTTCTTCACATGATCGAGGAGGACGGCGACAAGTATGAAGCCGTTATCGGAAGGGTTTCCAAAAACAATGATGCCACGGCGATACGAAGCTTAAATAACATCAGAACGAACTTTATGCTGAACTTTAAGGCCATCAGCAGAAACATGAGAGTTTCTGCGGCAAATTATACGCCGATTTATCAGATGGATTGTTTTAAAGAGGATTTTAAAATACTCAATAGGCTCGGCATTACAATTTACAGTCAAAAGGGCGATATAAACGAATATCTGCGATTGATAAATGCCGAAATTTCAAAAAGAATTGACGGAGTGCGCGGACTGTTCCCCGACTGGGTCGAGTTTAAGCACATTAGATTTATGTTTATTATGCCCTCCGATGTTGAAGAGGAGTCCAAGCATTTCCAAGCAAATCAAAATAATTATCCTTATAAAAGATACTTTCACTGGATCTATCCCGAGGAATGCGGAAACATACTTCTGACAGATGAAAGAATACTTTCAATTGCATACACCAACGACGGTGAAGCTTTCAATGACGGTCACCGCGTTGTGGATGCCAGCGATTCCGTCAAAAATAACATTAACGAATTCATCAACCGCGGCAAGAAAATTCAAATTTTTATTGACGGCGAAAATATTGACCCCTACTGTTTTGCATCGGCAATATATGATCTAAAGGAGCATGAAATTGATAAGATAGACAAGATCGTTGTCTACTACGATGTGATGTTTTCCCCTCGCGCATGGCAAATGCTCGCTCATTTCACTTCGGGAATTGATGTTGAAGCCATCCCTGTTGAAAGAATCAAGGAGGACAAATCTCTCGTCGATCACAAGCTCGTTGCGGGTATTTCAAAAGCCTTTTACAAAGAAGATGTTGATTCATTCATTCTTGTTTCAAGCGATTCCGACTTCTGGTCGGTAATTGAAGACGTTCCCGCCAACTACCTTGTCATGGTTGAAAAGGACAACTGCGGATCGGAATTCAAGAAGATTCTCAGAAGCAATGACATTTTCTATTGTTACATCGATAAATTCCAGACGCCTGAGGACGATCTGTTCTTTAAAACCGTTTTTCGCAAGGAATTGCAGGCCGTAATTGACGAAAAGTTTGTGCCCTGCAAGGCATCCGAGCTTCTGTATTCCGCTTTGAGGCAAAGCTATGCCGATGTTTCTCAGGGAGTTTACGACAGCCTGTATAACAAATACATTAAAAGGCTGAAATTTGAAATTGACAAGGACGGAATAATTCAGATAGTTGTCCCCGACTGATGATAAAGCAAAAATCACCCCTATCGGATGAGCTGATCTCATTCCGACAGGGGTGATTCTGTTTTTAATTTATTTTACAACAATGTTTACAAGTCTGCCCTTAACGTAAAGCTCCTTGACAACGTTCTTGCCCTCGATTGCGGCAGCGATTGCCGGATCCTTCTTGGCAAGCTCGATTGCCTCCGCCGACTCGATCTCGGCAGGGATCATAAGCTTTGCACGAACCTTGCCGTTGATCTGTGCAACGATTTCAATTTCATCATCAACGCACTTTGCTTCGTCGTAATCAACCCAGTGACCGTCAGCCAACATTCCGCCGTAGTTCTGAGTCTCCCAAATTTCCTCCGTAACATGAGGTGCGAACGGATTGAGAAGCGTTACAAACGTTTTCAGCTCGGCATTGTTGATTGAGCCCTTATTATAGATATCGTTGAGCAAAGTCATGAGTGCGGCAATTGCAGTATTGAACTTCATGCCCTCGATATCCTCGGAAACCTTCTTTATCGTCTTATGGAAAGCCGACTCAAGCTCCTTGGAATACTCGTCGCCCTCGGTCAGGATATCCTGGAGTGCCCACACTCTGTCGATAAATCTCTTACAGCCCTTAACCGATGACTTCGACCACGGAGCGGCTTTCTCATAGTCGCCCATGAACAGAACATAGGTGCGAAGAACGTCCGCGCCGTACTCGTCAACAACATCGTTCGGGTCAACAACGTTGCCCTTGGACTTGCTCATCTTGTCGCCGTCGGGTCCGAGAATAAGACCCTGAGCGGTACGCTTTGCATACGGCTCATCGAACGGAACCTCGCCGATATCATAAAGGAACTTGTGCCAGAAGCGCGAATAAATCATGTGACGTGTAACATGCTCCATTCCGCCGTTATACCAATCAACCTCGCCCCAATACTTGAGCTTATCCTTATCGGCAAAAGCCTTGTCGTTGTGGGGATCAATGTATCTCAGGAAATACCATGAAGAGCCCGCCCACTGAGGCATTGTGTCGGTCTCACGCTTTGCGTCTGCGCCGCACTTCGGGCACTTGCAGTTTACGAAAGACTCAATCTTTGCAAGCGGACTTTCGCCGTCCGAGCCCGGCTCGAAGTTTTCAACCTTAGGCAGCTTGAGCGGAAGCTCGTCATACGGAACGGGAACCATGCCGCAATGCGGACAGTAAACTATCGGAATCGGCTCGCCCCAATAACGCTGACGGTTGAATGCCCAGTCCTTCATCTTGTACTGAACGCCCTTTTCGCCGATGCCCTTTTCGCTGAGATAGTCAGCCATCTTCTCAATGGCTTCCTTTTTATTCTTAATTCCGTCGAGGAAGCCCGAATTCACGCACTCTCCCTCGCCTGTATAAGCTTCTTTCGAAATATCGCCGCCCTTGATAACCTCAATGATATCAATGCCGAACTTCTTGGCAAAATCATAGTCACGGGTATCATGAGCAGGAACAGCCATGATTGCGCCCGTACCGTAGCCCATCATAACGTAGTCGGAAATATAAATCGGAATTTCCTTGCCGTTAACGGGGTTGATTCCCGAAAGACCGTCTATCTTAACGCCCGTCTTATCCTTGACAAGCTGTGTTCTCTCGAACTCAGTCTTTTTGGCGCACTCTTTTCTGTAGTCCGTAATTGCATCCATGTTTGCAATGCGATCGGCATACTTGTCGATCATCGGATGCTCGGGAGCCATAACCATGAATGTTACGCCGAAAAGAGTATCGGGACGGGTCGTATAAATCTTGAGCTTCTCGTTATCCGAGCCCTTGACATCGAAATCAACGAATGCGCCCGTTGACTTGCCGATCCAGTTTCTCTGCTGAAGCTTGATGTTCGGAAGATAGTCAACCTCATCAAGACCCTCAAGGAGCTTGTCGGCATACTTTGTTATACGAAGGTACCAAACGTCCTTCGATTTCTGAACGATGTCGCTGTGACAGATATCGCACTTGCCGCCCTGGGAATCCTCGTTTGAAAGAACAACCTTACATGAGGGGCAGTAGTTAACAAGTGTTTTATCTCTGAAAGCGAGACCGTGCTCAAACATCTTGAGGAAAATCCACTGGGTCCACTTGTAGTAGTCCTCCTGAGTGGTGTCGATCACACGAGTCCAGTCAAAGGAGAAGCCTACCCTTTTAAGCTGGCTTGAGAATCTTTCGATATTCATATCCGTAACCTTACGGGGGTGAATACCTGTTTTTATAGCATAGTTTTCAGTCGGGAGTCCGTATGCGTCAAAGCCGATCGGGAACAGAACGTTATAGCCCTGCATTCTCCTTTTTCTCGAAACTACCTCAAGACCCGAATAAGCCTTGATGTGTCCGACGTGCATACCTGCTCCGCTGGGATAGGGGAACTCAACAAGGCCGTAAAACTTCGGTTTGTCCGAAAAATCCACCGCATGGAAAACGCCTGTTTCCTCCCATTTATCCTGCCACTTTTTTTCTACCGATTTAAAATCATAACCCATTTCAATAATCCTCCGATGTGTATTGCAATTTAGGTGCATAGGTATACTCGCAAACTTACTCTGAAACAATGCAAGTTTTATGCTAAGCCTCCCCTTGTTGCAAGGGGAGGGGGACCGCTTGCGGTGGAAGGGATAAATGTTTAACCCCTCAGCCACTCCGTGGCAGTTCCTCTACAGGGACGCCCACAGTAAGCACCTATGCAAAATAAATAATCAGTCCTCGGTCAGAACGTCGGAAAGGTCGATCCTTGCCGCGTCGTTCCAAAGGCGCTCGATGTTGTAATACTGTCTGCTCTCCGGCTGGAAAACATGAACAAGAACATCGTTATAATCAAGCAGTATCCAGCCCGTTGCTCTGCCCTCGATGTGGTCAACCTCAACGCCGAGCTTTTTCATCTCATCGTCAACCTCATCGGCAAGCGCACGAACATGAGTGTTTGATGTACCGCTTGCAATGATGAAATAGTCTGACATTACCGTCAGCTCTTTTGTCTCGATTCCGATGATGTCTATTGCTTTTTTCTTGTCCAAAATCTTGGCAATATTTTTTGCTTTTTCGAGTGATGTCATAAACTGTTTCCTCCCTGCTTTTTAATAATAACTTCATTGTAAAGGTCAATGCTGTCGGGGTGAATCACGCGACCCTTTGAAACGAGATCGGGTATCCCGAAAACCAGCGCATATTCAATCGCCGAATCCATGTCCTTTTCGCAAAGCCTTCTCATGTCCTCAACGCCGTTATAATCTCTCTCCGCGGAAATATAATCGGCGAGATAAACAATTTTTTCGAGCAAGCTCATTCCCGCTCTGCCCGTCGTGTGGTATCTGACCGCTCTGATTATTTCACGGTCGTCGATACCCATAACGAACTTTATGTAAGCCGCGCCCGCAACAGCGTGCCACAGCTTTTTGTTAGCCCTCTCAACAGGCATCAGCTCAATGCCTGCCTCGCTCAATACCCCTAACTGCTCCTCATCGGAAGCATTTTTCATCACGTCATGCAGAAGCCCCGCCGTGTATGCCTTGTCCGCATCGCCGCCGTATCTGAGTGCAAGCTCCCTTGCGCTTTCGGCAACATTAAGGCTGTGGTTAAATCTGTAGTCATCAAGCCGAGACTTGATAAGCGTGATGATTTTATCATCTGTCCAATTGCTCAAAGGGATATCTCCTTTATCAAAATTATCTGATGTTTACCTTCTTGTTCATTACATAGAACGTTGCATAGTAAAGACCTATGCCGAAGATAATATAAGTTATAACCGAAACAAGGTCGGTGAAGCTTGCGCCCGTTGCGAGCTGATCATAGCTTGTAACAATTGAAAGCTCGTTTCCAACGGTTGATATACCGAAAACAATATTATCGGAAATAATACCCGATATTCTTTCAACAACAAAAAGAATCACAATCGTAAAAATTATCGTCCAAAGAAGATATTTCTTCTGAAAATGACGTGTGTTTGCAAGCGAAATTGCAAAATACATTTCAAGGGTGATAACCGCGAAGCGCAGGAAATACGAAACCATTGAAATCACGATTGAAGTGATGATCGTTGAAACCGACTTGCCCTGAAGGAACATCGGAAGAAGCGATTCGATCGTTGAGAAAGTCTCCTCGCCGATAACGTCCTCTTTGACAACAAAGAACGTGATAGCCGCTGTGCCCATAAGGCAAACAAAAGCTGCAACAAACCATACGGTCGATGTAATGATCTTTGAAATAAGGAGCGTTGAGCCTTTAACAGGAAGAGTAAAGCTCAGATAACCCTGATCGCCGTAAAGCGACTTTTGGAAATTCATTATCATAACAACAGCCGTGAGAATGAAGCTGCATGATGAAATGAGAAGAAGCACCATGATGCCGAGCATCTGACCTGTTGAAGCGGTATCCTTAGTGATGTAATAGGAGCCGAGAACATAAGCCATGATTACGGCGACAACTGCGTAGAGCGCACCCATGATTCTGCCCGTGGCAATGAATTCATTCTTCAAAAGCTTACCCAACATGGCTGAACACCTCCCTGAACAGATCCTCAACGGTCTTGCCGTCAGCCGCTATTCTTGAAACGTCCGTATTGACAACAAGCTTGCCGTCCTTGACCATGAGCACACGGTCGAGCACCTTTTCAATATCATAAATAAGGTGGGTCGAAAGCAAGATCGTTGAATTCTCGGCATGGTTTTTCATGATAGTGTCAAGAATAAATTCTCTTGAAACAAGGTCAACGCCGCCGAGAGGCTCGTCGAGAATATAAAGGTCCGCCTTTCGGCTCATAACGAGGAGTAGCTGAAGCTTTTCCTGCTGACCCTTTGACATGGTCTTGATTTTCTGCTTCATCGGAAGCTCAAATCTTGCCGCCATGTCGAGCGCCTTTTGCACATCAAAATTGTCATAGAAATCTGCCATATACTTGATTGCGCTTTTCGGCGTCATCCATGCGGGAAGATAATTCTTCTCGGGCAGATATGCAATAATTTTTTTCGATTCAACGCCGGGCTCTTTTCCGTTTACAAGGATTTTGCCCTCATAGTCGTTGATAAGACCGACAATGGACTTTATCATCGAGGTTTTGCCGCAGCCGTTCGGACCGAGCAAGCCTACGATTTTGCCCTGTTCAATGTCGTAAGAGACACCCTTGAGAACGACATGGTCGCCGTAACTCTTTTTGAGATCTCTCACCTTGAGAAGTGTTTCACTCATTGATGTATTCCTCCAATCCCATTTATGGGAAAATCAATCATCAGCCAATCTGGCTTCTTTAATAATATCCTCTGTGATCTCCTCCGACTCGCCGTGGCGGACAAAGAGGATGCAGAGCAACGAAAGAACGAAGCAGATAGGACAATAGTAGAACAGCGAGCCGTATGTGCCTGTGAGCATACGAACGATACCGTAAACTATCGGAGTTGCTATCTGTGCCGAGAATGTTGCTGTGTAATAATAGCCTGTGAATGTGCCGACCTTGTCAAGTCCGCCGATTTCAAGAACAAGCGGAAGCGTATTAACGGTGATAAGCATATTTGCAAATCCGCCGACAACAAGCGCAACATATACAAGCGTCAAAGCGTTGCCCGTTGTTGCATCAACTATAAGGTAAACCACAAATGCGGTTATGAACATGAGAAGTCCTGCAACAATTGTCTTTTTTCTTCCGAATTTTCTTCCGAGCAAGCCTGCAGGAATGGCACCGATCGCGGTTGAAACCGCAAAAATCGTAAGCATTGATGTTGCTTCACCGCTGGACTTGCCGAGGATCTCAGCCGCAAACAGAGCGAAGAAGGTCTGAATTGCGTTTGCTCCGCAGAAGAGGAAGAAAAGACCCGCAAGCATGCAGATAAGGCTGACTCTTTCGCCCTTGGAAAGCTTGATCGCCTTAAGACGCTCTTTTTCTTTCTTCGCCGCTTCTTTTTCTGCCTGACGCTTTGCCTTTGCGTCATTTTCCATATTTGCCTGCATCTGAACCTTGAGTCTGCTGTCAGGCTCCTTAACGAAGAACGCAACGACGAGCGTACAGATTATCATAACTATTGAGGCAAAAAGGAAAACATACGGTATGTATTCCTCCTCCTGAGTGCCCTTGTCCCAGCCGCCTATTGCACAGACGATAGTTGCCGCCTGCAAAGCGAGGAGACTGCCGACTCCGCCGACAAGGTTGATAACCGAGTTACCCTCACTGCGAAGTGCGGGCGGCGTAAGGTCGGGCATGAGCGCAACGCAAGGCGCGCGCCAGAAGGACATAACAAAAACAAAGAGAATAATGCAAATCATCATAGCGGAAATTCTTCCGTTTTCATGAAGAGCAACTCTCGGAATTATCGCAAAAATGACCGCGGCGAGCGGTGCGCCGATAAGGATAAACGGCTTACGCTTACCGATACGGGTGTGGCATCTGTCGGAGATTTTTCCGAATGTCGGCTGGAAAATAACACCGAAGATGTTATCAAATGTCATTATAATACCAATGAAAAGGGGAACCAAGGTAAATCCCGTTGCCGCAGAGCCAACGTCCTCGCCCTGAGCCTGCATGAATTCAAGAAGAACGGGAAACTTTTCAACGAGCTTTGCGCTCCAGCCTGCGATCAATGCGGATTCGCCGAGAATTTTATTGAGCAGGGTGGTGATATACGGGTCATAAACGCCCCATGCGATTGAAGAAGCCATGAATGCAAAACCGATCAAAAGTGTCTTGCCGTAATTAAGCTTCATTTTTTTTGCTTTTTCAGCCATAAAAACAATCCTTTCTCATTGTGGATAATAACCGATGAACACTTCCCGATTATTGTCCGTACCATTATATCACGAATTGGCGCAAAAGCAAATGCTTTTATGGCGTTTTTTGCATAATTTATGATATTATTTTTCCATCTAAATTTTAAAATTGTATGAATTGGCGGAAAAGAAAGGGTAAACATTACATTATGAACCAAAATTGCAAGCAAAATCTTGGACAACAACACACAAAATGCCCTTGACAAAAAGGCAAAGAAAGAATATAATTTCAGTGTTAAACAAGTTGTACGCCTTAACCGTGCCGTATAACCTTAATATTTGGGGGCGTAGCTCAGCTGGGAGAGCGTACGGTTCGCATCCGTAAGGTCGAGAGTTCGATCCTCTTCGTCTCCACCAATAATAAATCGCACTTATACGGGTGCGGTTTATTTTTTTATGAAATGCTCACTTGATTTACACTTTGGTTTATGCTATATTTGATTTAACAAATATCGGAGGGAAAATATGAGAAAATATTTAAAATCGCTTTGCTCGGTATTGCTTTGTTCTGCGTTGCTTTTTCAGCTCGCATCATGCAATCTGAAAAAATCAAATGCCGATAAAAAAACTGCCGATCTTCCTCAGGAGGAAATTGTTCACGGCAGGGAATGGCTTTCCTCGGCGGACACTGTCATTGCGTACAGCGGCTCATGCGGAGAAAAATCCGAATGGAAGATTTCACAAAGCGGCGTTTTGACCGTTTCTGGAAGCGGCACGGTAAAAGACATCGGTAAAAATGTTGACAGCAACATATTCACCGATGTCAAGGATATTATAATCGAAAACGGTATAACCGAGATTGCAGACGGCGCCTTTGACAAAATAAAAAAATCCGATTGCATTACCATTTCGGAATCCGTAACAAAAATCGGCTCGGACAATTTTCATGATGTAAAATATGTGAAAATCCCCGCGACGGTTATGCAAATTGGCAAAAACGCCTTTTCGGCAAGAAAAAATACGTCCGAGGACAGCCGCGTTTGCACCGCATATTTATCCGGCGGCGAGGAGCAAGAAAAAAGATACGACAAAGACTTTTTCACGGGCAACGTGAGAACCGTTTACAGCCCCGACAAATTAGTTGTTTCCGCTCAGGTAGATTATGAAATTTGCGTTCATTCGTATAATTGGAAATCCTCCGACCTCAAAACGGCTTGGGTTTACCTTGACGGCAACGCTGTTGAGTATATCCCCGAGGACGCATACAAAATCAAGCTGACAAATGCCTGCATTAACGGAATTCAAAACAAGCGGACGGATATCAACAGTATCGCCTTTAAGGAATCGACGGTATATTCTCTTGATTTTACGGATTTCGGAAAGTCCTTTGAATGTGTCTCGTTTATAGATTCAAGGATTCGGCTCAGCGGATTAAAGGGCGTCGTTTCAACACAGGAGCTTTATCTTTCAAATATGTATTTCGACGATTTTGAATGGCTCGCACATTTTAAGAACGTAGAAAATATTTACATAGATTCCTGCTCCTTCGGAAGCACGGCAGGTCTTGAAAAGCTTGACACCGCAGTTAATATTTCAATTGTAAATTGCTTCCTTGAAAATCTTGAATTTGTTCGCAGTCTTAAAAATCTGAAATCGCTCGATCTTACAGAAACCTTTGTCGGAGACGCGTCTGGGCTTGCAGGCAGTAATTTATCTCAGCTCAGCTTCTATATTGCGCCATCACCCTTTCTCAATCTTTCGTGCCTAAAGCAGCTGCCGAAGCTGTCTACTCTTTGTCTCGATAGCTTTGAGCTTGGTCTTGATAAAGACTTACAGTCGTATTTCAAAAGCCACATGAAAACGATCTCCCGGGAGGACATCTATGAAAGCTCGGGCTATTATGACGATTCAGAAGAGTATACCGAAGCCGCAAAGCCGCGAATTACAAAAATTCTTAACAATATAACCACAAAATCAATGGCAGAAGAGAAAAAGCTTGAAAACATTGTTGACTATGTCATTGACCTGTTGGATTATGATTATAAAGGAATATCGGGTCTTTCGGAAAATGATGCAGGAGATTATAATTCGCATCTTTTGTATTACGCCCTGCAAGGCATCGGTGTCTGCGCCAATTATGCCGCCCTGACTACTGCACTGCTCAATGCCGCAGGAATTGAAGCCTATTACACGTTTAGCCAAGATCATGCATGGGTTTGTCTGAAACTCGGTGACAGTTATTACTGGCTTGACCCGACGAATCTTGATCGGCCGGGATATTGTTTTGATTTTGATATCGCCCTCACAAAGGTCGAATATATGCTGAACTTTAATAAAAATGTTCCTTCGGCAATTCCGCCGAAAGTTTACTGCACTCTTGCCGAGATCGTTCAAAAGCCTTCGCTGACAGGGAATCATGTAAACATATAATGCAAGCGACTGCACGTTAAATTCAATCGTGCAGTCGCTTTTAAAAAAATAAAAAGTTTTATCTTGACTCTACAATAATTGTAGAGTTTATGATATAATCATCAAGGAGAAATCAACGCATCAGGGAGCGAAAATCGTGTATTCCTCACAGAACGATGTGCGATTGACAAAAGCTATGGAAAAAAATCTTACAACAGGCAGTGTATTTAAAAATCTCATATTCTTCTCCCTGCCCTATCTGCTCTCTTACTTTTTGCAGACGCTTTACGGCATGGCGGATCTTTTTATAGTCGGACAATTCAACGCAACGGACATCATTACGGGCGTTTCAATCGGCAGTCAGGTCATGCACATGATAACCGTTATGATAGTCGGTCTTGCGATGGGTGCAACGGTCACGATTGGCAGGAGCGTCGGCGCACAGGACAAAAAATCGGCTTCACGCTACGTCGGCAACACGGTAACACTGTTTATGCTCGGCTCGATTGTTTTGGCGGCGGTTCTTTTGATTTTCGTCAGACCCATTGTTTCGATCATGTCCACCCCCGCCGAGGCGGTTGAAAGCACGGTCGATTATCTGACAATCTGCTTCATCGGAATTCCGTTCATCACGGCATACAATATTATAAGCTCAATTTTCCGAGGTCTCGGCGACAGCAAAAGTCCGATGTATTTCATTGCGATTGCATGCGCCTGCAACATCGGTCTTGATTATCTTTTCATCGGTGCGCTCGGTCTCGGCCCTGCGGGTGCGGCGCTCGGAACTACACTTTCACAAACAATTTCCGTCATAATCTCTCTGATTGTTATTAAAAAGAGCGACACGGGAATTAAGCTCACCAAGGACGATTTCAAGTTAAAAAAGAGTGTAATCAGCAATGTCCTGAAAATCGGTATTCCTGTTTCCTTGCAGGACGGATTTATTCAGATTTCATTTATTATTATCACGATAATCGCAAACCGCCGAGGACTCAACGATGCGGCGGCGGTCGGAATTGTCGAAAAAATCATCGGCTTCTTGTTTCTCATTCCGTCCTCCATGCTTTCGGCAATTTCAGCCCTCGGAGCACAAAACATCGGAGCAGGCAAGCCGCACAGAGCGAAGCTCACTTTGCGCTATGCGATATATTTTATCATGATTTCGGGAATTTTTGTTATTGGAACGGTTGAGCTGATTGCACCTCAGCTTGTCGGAATGTTTGACGACAGCCCTGAGGTTATCCGACTCGGCACTCAATATCTCAGAAGCTATGTCGTTGATTATCTTTTCGCAGGAATTCACTTCTGCATGTCGGGCTATTTCTGCGCTATTGAAAAGTCGGGAATCTCATTCCTCCACAATTCGCTTTCGATCGTTCTTGCAAGAGTGCCCGTCGCTTACATCACATCAATGCGTTTCCCGAAAAATCTTTTTCCGATGGGCTGTGCCGCACCCCTCGGTTCGCTTATTTCAATCGTCATCTGTGTAATTGCTTATGCAATAATCAGCAAGAAAGAGAAAGGAGCAACAAAAGGAAATGGATAAAAGCTCACTTTTTTCAATCGGAGATATTTCAAAAATTTTTCATCTCAGCCCGGGCAGTCTGCGGCATTATGAAAATCTCGGAATTCTTATTCCCGAGTACGTTGACCCACAGACGAATTACCGATACTACAGCGCAAGGCAATTTGAAATTCTCAACACCGTGCGATATCTGCGTGCGCTTGACATGCCACTGCCGCAGATTGCCGATTTTTTCAAAAACAGAGACATTGACGTTATCGAAAACAAGCTCCTGATGCAAAAGCAAAAGGTTACCGAAAAGAAAAAAGAGCTTGAAAACGTTGAAAAGAAAATTGACAACCGACTGCGCCAAATTAAAGACGCGAGAACATCTGCGCTTGAGGAGATCAAGCTCGAGGTCAGCGCACCGTACCGCATTATAAGGATAAAGGGCTCACTCAAGCTCAAAAATCAGGACGAGATTGAAGCATCGGTCAGCATGCTCAGCGAGCGCGAGGACGAGCCCGTCGTTTTCCTCGGCAAGGTCGGCTTCGGCATCTCGCATGACAATTTGTGCAAGGGCAATTATGATAAATACGATTATATTTTCCTTGTCATCGAGGACGAGGACAAAACCGACGGAGACTCCGAGCTGCTCCCCGAAACGCTTTGTGTTTGTGTCCGCTTCCGAGGCAGTCACGGCGAAGCGGCGGCGCACTACCGTCTGCTTTCGGATTATATTGAAAAAAATAATTTGAAAATCGCAGGCTTTTCCCGTGAAATTACGATGATCGACTACGGAATTACGAACGATACGGAAAAGTTTGTTACCGAAATTAAAATCCCTGTTGAAAAAAATTGAAAAAAATTCATTTAACCTATTGACAAGGTAGGTAATATGTGTTATTATACACCCAACCTAAAAAATTCAACGGGAGGTCAGCAAAATGAAAAACATTTCTTCAATGCTTTTTGTGATGTGTATTTGCGAATACGCTTTCTTTGCCGTGCCTTCCGATAGTAAAAATTGAGTTAAAACTAACGGAAAGTCGAAAAGGCTTTCCGTTTTTTAATAGGTGATTTTATGAGCAATATTTTTGAAAATCTGCTGAGACAAAATTTCAGATTCGGACGAATGTAATTCTCCACCCCTTACAAAAAATAATCAAGATTTTTTAAACAAGAAAGGAAAATTACCATGTCAGATTATAAATTTGAAACACTTCAGCTTCATGTAGGTCAGGAGAATCCCGATCCCGCAACAGATTCAAGAGCAGTTCCCATCTATGCAACAACCTCATATGTTTTCAAGGATTCCGCGCAGGCGGCAGGCCGTTTCGGACTGACCGAGGGCGGCAACATCTATACAAGATTGATGAACCCGACCTCAGACGTTTTCGAGAAGAGAATCGCGGCTCTTGAGGGCGGTGCGGCGGCACTTGCAACGGCTTCGGGCTCGGCGGCAATTTCATACGCAATTCAGAATATTGCAATCGCAGGCGACCATATCGTTTCTTCAACAAACCTTTACGGCGGCACGCACAATCTTTTCGCAAACACGCTTAAGGAGCAGGGACTTGACACAACCTTTGTTGATCCCTCCGACCCCGAAAATTTTGAAAAGGCAATTCAGCCGAACACCAAGCTTCTCTATGCCGAAACGCTCGGCAACCCGAACTCCGATGTAATCGACCTTGAAGCTATTGCCGATATCGCTCACAAGCACGGTATTCCGTTCATCGTTGACAGCACCTTTGCAACGCCTTATCTTCTCCGTCCGATCGAACACGGCGCAGACGTTGTTGTTCATTCCGCTACAAAATTCATCGGCGGTCACGGCACGGTAATGGGCGGTGTTGTCATTGACTCGGGTAAATTTGACTGGGCGCAGAATGACAAATTCCCCGGACTTTCAAAGCCGAACCCGTCATATCACGGCGTTGTATTCACCGAGGCTTGCGGCAATCTTGCTTATATTCTCAAGCTTCGCACGACCCTCATGAGAGACCAAGGCGCAACGATTTCTCCATTCAACTCATTCCTGCTTCTTCAGGGACTTGAGACACTTTCACTCAGAGTTGAGCGCCACGTTGAAAACGCCCTCAAGGTTGTTGACTTCCTTAAAAACCATCCGCAGGTTGAAAAGGTCAATCATCCCTCACTTGCAACAGGCAAGCAGAAGGAGCTTTATGATAAATACTTCAAGAAAGGCGCCGCTTCGATCTTTACCTTTGAGATAAAGGGCGATGCAGAAACCGCCAAGAAGTTCACCGAGAGCCTCAAGCTCTTCTCGCTTCTTGCAAACGTTGCCGACGTTAAGTCGCTCGTTATTCATCCTGCATCAACAACCCATTCACAGCTTTCCGAAGAGGAGCTTCTCTCATGCGGAATCAAGCCGAACACCGTTCGCCTTTCAATCGGCACAGAGCATATTGACGATATCATCGCCGACCTTCAGCAGGGCTTTGATGCGGTTAAATAAAAAATTAAAATTTTCCTTCTCATTTCTTCCCCTATATAGACGAAGGCTCCGATTTTTTCAATCGGAGCTTTTGTTTTTTTTATTTATTGTTTAATTTGAATACGGATGGAAGAATCTGTCGAATACATTGTATCCGAGTGCAACATACTTGAACAGCCAGATAAGCGGATTGAAGCGGAAGAAAAGCCAATCCGTTACGGTTGCAAGTCCGCGAAGAAATGTTGAAATATCATGCGTCTCGGGAACCTCAACGGGAGTGAATTCCTCGCCTTCAACATTGAGCACGAACGGCTGAGCATAGCAAATTCCGTTCTCGCCCGTGATATAAAATCTTACATAAAGATACGGATCGTCAAGCAGATCATCGCTATAGAGATTAAGAGTTGCCTTTCCGTTTGTGATGTTTTCCTCACGCTTGATAACGTTGCCGTTTGAAACCCATGTGATACGGTCAAAGTTTGTGCCCTCGATATTGATCGTTCCGTTTTCCTGGTCAACATCAATTCTAGTTACCATCGGAGTGTTATCCTGAAGATAAAGCTTCTCGTCATAAACCTTATCCTCGTCAAAGCCCGGCATTTCCTCCATGCCGTTAAGCTCAACACCGTTTGAATAATGCGAAACAGCAAAGCTCCAGCCGTTCTCCATGCTTGCGCGGACATTATCCATATCGAAATCCTTCATCATGAGCATTGTATAAGCATCATTAAGCGACCTTACGTCATGAGAATCCGAGAAAGCAAAGCCCCACGGAACGACGCCGTTCGGAATTGTTTTCTGAAGAATCTGATCGTAGAGAATTCTGTCGCAGCGTGTGTGCGCGTCGGTTGCACTGTTGATGCCCATGCCTACGCTCGATCCGGCATTGTCAAGGAAAAGACGTGCGAACTTATTCGCATAATAATCGTCAACCTTCTGACCGACGTGATCTGCGCTGTCCTTGTCGGTATAAACATACTCGCCGACATGGGAGAGCATCGAAATTCCGCCTGCTTCCCTTACACCCTTGCTCGGGGTCTCATAATCGCCGTAAACGCCTGCAAGACCCTGACCGTAATCCGAGAAATATCCCGTCAGATGGCAGTCCGCCTTAGGCGTTGCCATGTTAAGCTCAATGCCCTGCGGAACGTCCAACATTCCGTTCTTGTGCGTTCTTTCTGTTGAGGCCGCGGTTCCGCTCTGGTAGGAATCATATTCCTCGTCCGTCAACGGAACAATGGGAGCCATATGTGTTCTCTCATATTTAACAAGTCTGATGAGCGGAACAAGGTCGGGCTTCTGATTCCAGCCCTTATTGATCGTTCCGTGATCGGTCAGCGCAACCACATCATAATTGAGGTCATAGTGCATCTGAACAAACTCTTTAATTGTGAGATATCCGTCGCTGGCATTGGTCTGGCAGTGCGGCTGGAACTTATAGCTTCCCCACTCGTCCCAGTCAACCGCTTCGTACGGATTTGTAATTATATATTTCCTGCTCTTTGCCGACGCACCGATTACAAAAAGCTGTGCGGCAAGAACAACGCTCAGAAAAACGGCTAATATTTTCTTTGCCATTTTGTTTACCTCCTCAAATAAATCAGTTGCCTATTTAATTATGAATTGTTTTGTGCCTTTCGTCAATTGTTCGATGTGTAGACATTTCACACCTGTTTTTTGTTTAAAACGTCAAAAGGGTAAAAGCCAATATCCTCATAGCATCGGATTACAGCTTTTACCCTTTGATTCATATGTTATTCAGCGATATTTGATTCTTATTTTCTCTGATTTTTCCTTTTTATCTCGTGGAGCCTTTCAAGCTCTTCATCGCGTTGTTTTTCCGCCTTTATTTTAGCTTTTTCTTCTTTTTTCGCCTTCATTTTTCCGCGTATATCGAATTTTATCTGACCGAGCACAATGCAAATTACAATAACGGCAACAAGTGCAATTATCCATATCGCTTTTTGCTTATCATCGCCGCTGTTTTCCTGTATCGGATCCAGCTCGCTGACGCTGATAGCCAGAGTATTCAGAAAATATTTAAACAAAATCGCTCATCTCCCTATATAATTTTGCAATGGGCAATCCCATAACATTGAAAAAATCGCCGTTGATCTTTTTGACAAGAACCGAGCCTTTGCCCTGAATTCCGTAAGCCCCCGCCTTGTCCATCGGCTCGCCCGTTGCAACATATTTTTTTATTTCGACGTCGTTAAGCGGATAGAACTCCACGTCAGTTTCATCGAAAAAGCTTTTCACCTTGTCACCGCAGACAATTGCAACGCCCGTGAAAACCTTGTGAGTTCTGCCCGAAAGTGAGCGAAGCATTTCGCATGCCTCCCGCTCGGAATGAGGCTTGCCGAGAATTTTTCCGTCGAGCGCAACCACCGTATCCGAACCGACAACGACTGAGCCGCCGTGCTCTGCCGCAACCGCCTGCGCCTTTTGCAAGGCAAGCGACATAACGACCTCCTGCGGCTGAACATTCTCGGGAACTACCTCAACAATATCGGCGCAGATCACCTCAAAGTCATAGCCCGCAAGCTCCATCAATTCTCTTCGTCTCGGCGAAGCGGAAGCAAGTATTATCTCCGACATCACCACAGCCCCTTATCCTTGAGCTGTTTAATTTTGAGGACTCCCGCCTGACTTTTTCCGTCCTTTATCTCGTTGCTCATTACCATTTCGACCGCATTTTCAAGCGGAATTTTTTCTACATCAAGGAATTCGTCCTCATCAAGATGCTGATGCGTAAAGGTAAGACCCTTGGCGGCATAGAGATGTATGATCTCGCCGCAATATCCCGGGGAGGGGTAGAACTTACCGAGGTCATAATACTCATCGGCAACACAGCCTGTTTCCTCCTCCAGCTCACGCTTGCCTGATTCAAAGGGATCCTCGCCCTTTTCAAGCTTGCCCGCAGGAAGCTCGGGAATGACCTCCATATACGGATAACGGAACTGACGGACAAAGAGAAGCTCATTATCATCGGTAAGTGCAGCAATGCACACTCCGCCTGGATGCTCAACAACCTCACGCTGGCAAGGCTTTCCGTTAGGAAGCTCGGCATCATCGTTGCGAACATTGATTATTCTACCATGATAAATGTAATTTTTATTTATTGTTTTTTCTTCAAGGTTCATGATTATCTCCAAAAGAAAAGGGGCAACCGAGGAAACGAAATCTCGCCCAAGGTCACCCCCGCTTTTTAAATATAATTATTCTTCGTCGCTGTCCTCGTCCTCATCGTCAAAATCGAATTCAAGAGTCTCGCCGCAAGCGGGGCACTGAATTGATTCCTCGTCGAGAACGCTTTCATCAAGGCAGATCGTCTCGCCGCAAGCTGGGCACTCAACCTCAAAATAGTCGCCGTCATCGTGGCAGCAGCAATCATCGTCACAGCAACAGTCGTCATCGTCATAGATGCACTCCTCAACGTCGCCGAGATCCTCGTCGATCTCGTCAACAAGCTCGGAAAGAGTTGCAACCTCGTCCTCAAGGTCTGCAATTGTGAGAGCCATCTCATCAATAGCGTCAACCATTGCCTTGATGATCTTTACTTCATCTGTATCTGCTTCAAAATGAGCCATCTCAACAAGTCCTTTGAGATATGCTGCTTTTTCGGTAACTGTCATCATTGTAAATCATCCTTTCAATTAGAGTATGCAAAAACTTATGCTCTGCCGAGATACTCGCCTGTACGGGTGTCGATCTGAACCTTCTCGCCCTCGTTGATGAAGAGCGGAACCTTGATCTCTGCACCTGTTTCAAGAGTTGCGGGCTTTGTAGCGTTAGTAGCTGTGTTGCCTGCAAAACCGGGATCGGTCTTTGCGATCTCAAGCTCAACAAATGTCGGCGGCTCAACGCCGAAAACCTTGCCCTTGTAGGAAAGGATCTTGCAAACCATGCCGTCCTTAACAAACTTGAAATTATCTGAAAGATCAGAAGAATTGATCGGAATAAGCTCATATGACTCGGGATCCATGAAGTAATAAAGATCGCCGTCGCTGTATGAATATTCCATGTCCTTTCTCTCGATAAATGCTGTCGGGAATTTTGCTGTCGGGTTGTAGCTCTTTTCAACTACGGAACCTGTGAGAACATTCTTTGTCTTTGTTCTTACAAAAGCCGCGCCCTTACCCGGCTTAACATGCTGGAACTCAACTACCTGAAGTACGTTGCCGTCCTCCTCAAATGTCACACCGTTTCTGAAATCACCTGCTGAAATCATGTGTTATTCCTCCGATTTGTTTTCTTAAATTATGAATAGGTCGAATACCCACTCGTATTTTGTCTTTATTATTTTATACTATTATTGCTATTTTTTCAAGTCTTTTCGGCTAAAAAGCATTATAGCGTGCTTATTTTTTTACAAAATAACAAGCTCCTTCGGCGCATTTGTAAGGTTTTTACATCCGTTTTCGGTAATCAGCGCCATATCCTCTATTCTGACACCGAATTTTTTCGGGATATAAATACCGGGCTCAACCGTAACAACATTGCCCGATTGAAGCGTTGCGACCGACTTTGGCGAAAGATTCGGCTTTTCGTGGATTTCGATTCCGACGCCGTGACCCGTTGAATGGCGAAAAAACTCGCCGTAGCCCGCTTCGGCTATAACATCTCTTGCCGCCTTGTCTCCGTCGGAGCATTTTAAGCCGCTTCTTAAAATTTCAAGCGATGCGAGCTGAGCCTTTAACACGGTATCATAAACCTTTTTCTGCTCGTCGCTCACATGACCGACCGCGACCGTCCTTGTCATGTCTGAATGATAGCCGTTGACAACAGCGCCGTAGTCCATTGTCACAAAATCGCCGTCCTCAATTTTTTTATCTGTCGGAACTCCGTGCGGCTTTGACGTGTTTGCTCCGCTGATTGCTATTGTCTCAAACGAAAGAGCTTCGGCACCGTGGCTGAGCATGTAGTGATCCAGTTCAAGCGCAATTTGTTTTTCTGTCACGCCGATTTTTATGAAACCGAGAATGTGTTCAAGCGCGGCCTCGGCAATGCGCTGAGCCTTGCAGATATTTTCAATTTCTTCATCGGTTTTTACCGCACGAAGCTCATCAATAATTTTATCCGTTCCGACCGTTGTAAGCTTTATTCCGTGAAGAGCCATTCTGAGATTTTTCAGCTGAGTAACGGTCAGTCTGTCCGCCTCGACCGCAAGAGTTTTGCAGCCGAAACGCTCGGCATATTCGATCAGCTTTGTTTTTTTCTCCTCAACGTCGCAGCAATTTATTTTATCCTTTGCCGCTTCAATATATCGGCTGTCGGTCAGAAAAACCGAGCCGTTTTTCGTTGCAAAAAGGAATCCGTCCGAAGCGTCAAAGCCAGTGAAATATCTTCTGTTTTCGGGCGAAACTATCAGCGCACCGTCAGTATTTTTCGGCAGTTTTTTTATAAATTCTTTGAGCATTTTATCTCACTCCTATATCAGCTCGGCAATGATTGAATTTGAAAGAAGAAATCCTTTTTCTGTCAGAGCTATTGTTTTTTCATCGCATTTCATCAGATCATTTTTTATAAATTTCTCTGTCTTTTTTATTATATCCTGTGGGAAGCTTTTTCCGAATCTCTTTTCAAAATCTTTAAAAACAATTCCGTTCTTCAAGCGCAGCCGAAGCATTATATATTCTTCCTCGTCGCCGCCGTTTCCGTCAGAAATCGGTTCCCCGCCGTTCTTAAAATATTCAATATCCCTCGGATAGAAAAATCTTTTTCCGTCAATAAATGAATGTGCCGACGGTCCGAGTCCGAGGTATTCCTCGCAGTTCCAGTATTTCAAATTATGCTTGCCCTCATAGCCGTGACGTGCAAAATTCGAAATCTCATAATGCTCAAAGCCGTCAGTCCGAAGTTTCTCACTCATTGCAAGATACATGTCGGCAACCTCATCGTCATCGGGCAATTTGAGCGAATTCTTTTTCTTATAATAAGGTGTTCCCTCTTCAATTTTCAGCATATATGCGCTGACATGGGTTGCGCCCGAAGCAATGCAGAAATCGAGCGTTTCATCGAGACTTTTCATTGTCTGCTCCTGCACACCGAGCATAACGTCAAGCGATATATTATTTATTCCTGCCGCCTTGCATTGATTGATTCTTTTTTCAATCAGCTCCCTGTCGGAAAATCTACCGAGCTTTTTTCTTTCGTTCTCAATTACAGATTGGACGCCGAGAGAAATTCTGTTTACTCCCGCATCGGCAACCGTTTCGAAAAAATCCTCCTCGACCGCCGAGGGGTTACATTCAACAGTTATTTCTCCGTCAACACCGAAAAGATTTTTCGCCCGCCGTGTCAGCATTGCAATATTCTCTCCGCCGAGAAGCGACGGAGTGCCTCCGCCGAAATAAAGCGTGTCGGATTTTCTTCCGAGCTTATCAGACCAATTTTCCATGCTTTCAACGAGCGAAATTGTGTACATATCTCTGTCGGATTCGTCGCCGCGCATAGAATAAAAATCGCAATATGGGCACTTGGTTTTGCAAAAAGGAATGTGAAGATATAATCCTATATTATCCATAGCTTCTCCGAAAAAAACGGACTGTTCTTTCGAGCAGTCCGTTGATTTAATAAATTATTGCTGTTCAGCAGATGTTGCTTCTGCCATTTCAAGCTCGTGAGCTTTGTTAAGCTCCTTAGCTGTTTCGGCGCGACGCTCTGCAAGCTCTTTGTACATTCTCGCTCTTGTCTCGGAGTCGATGTTGTAGAAGAGCTTCGGAATGATACCGATAAGTCCCGTTGCTGCGGGAAGAAGAGTTGTCATTGTGAACAGGAGTCTCTCTGTTCTGTCACTCTGCTGCTTTGGCTTAAGGCCCTGCTTGTAGCCGATGATACCAAGGAGAGCCGAGCTGAAGCCGTTTGTAAAGGTTGCAACCAGTTTTCTTGCAAGTCCCTTAACGACACCTGCCATCGCCTCTGTACGGTAGCCGTTCTGCCACTCACCGTAGTCAATAGCCTCATTTCGAATTTCCTCGGGAACAACCTTACGCATAGCGTAAACAAAGTTCCATAGAGTCTCTCTCATCATGAATGCGGCGATCATCGGAACAGTCTTTTTGTAATTCTTGTTTATACTGCCGAACAGGTAAACGCCGAGGTAGAGGAGGTCACCCCAGTGAGAACCGACTGCCCACAAAGTTCTCGTTGAGAACTTCTCACGAAGCTTATCAACATAAGCATAGGAGGCATACGTAACAAACATTCCCGGGATGCCGACGATCAGCTTTGCCGATCCTGCATTCAGAACGCTGATGTAATACAGCGAGATGTTTGTTCCGACAGCGAACTGACCGAGGAACTCTGAAATTGTCAAAAGCATGAGCGGACGAGACTTGAACAGTGAACCGACCGCGCCCTTGAAGGACGGTTTTTCAACCGACTGAAGAACTCTTTCTCTAACCTTAAAGGAGAAGAACAGAGCCAAAATACCTGCGCCGAGCGCAGTGCCGACACCCATGTAAACAAACAATGATGTCATCTTGATCTTGAGCTTGTTATGGTTTACAAGGTCGATGAGAACCGTACATACCTGGTTCGGAATGTTCTCAACAAGACTTGAGAACAGGTTCGCCTGGTTAATAAGACGGGTTCTGTCGAAAACATCAGGTGTGATTGTTGCGATAATACCTGTTTTTGAAATCTCATAAAGCGATGTCGCCAGGTTTTGCAGCATTTGTAGCACAAAATACGTTATTATCTTCGGCACATATGTACCCGAGGTTTCGGGGAACATAACGGGCATGCCCCAGAAAATCATTGCCATGATCGTTCCGGGAAGAGCATAGATAATAAGATACGGTTTGAATTTACCGAATCTCGTGTTTGTACGGTCAACAATAGACGCAAGAAACAAATCGTTGATAATGTCCCAGATGCTGACAACAACGCTGATGATTGCCTGCCACCAATAGGAGATGACAAGAACGTCAGTCAGGTAATATGTCTTGTTCTGATCCAGATTGAAGCTCTGAGCAATATCGAAAAGAACATAGGTGAAGGTTTCTTTACTTCCGACGTAACGTCTGCCCTTTGGCAGCTTACGCTTGGCAACCTTCTGCTCTTCCTGCTCTGCCTGAGAGGTCTGAACTTCTTTAGTTTCAGCAGCCATGCTTTACCTCCTTACTGATTTATACAAATTTACTTTTATATTATAGCACAAATTATATTCAACTTGCAATACTTATTTTTATATTATTCGTCGAGTTTCAAAATTGACATAAACGCTTCCTGAGGAACCTCGACCGTGCCGAACTGCCTCATGCGCTTTTTGCCCTCTTTCTGCTTCTCAAGCAGCTTTTTCTTTCTCGTTATATCGCCGCCGTAGCACTTCGCAAGAACGTCCTTGCGCATCGCCTTGATCGTTTCGCGGGCAATGACCTTACCGCCGACAGCGATCTGAACGGGAATCTCAAACATCTGTCTCGGAATATTATCCTTGAGCTTTTCGGCGATTTTTCTCGCTCTGCCGTATGCCTTTTCGCTGTGAATAATGAACGAAAGCGCGTCGATCATGTCGCCGTTGAGAAGAACATCGAGCTTGACGAGATTCGAGCGTGCGTATCCCTCGATTTCATAATCAAACGACGCATAGCCCTTTGTCCTCGACTTGAGCACGTCGAAGAAATCGTAAATAATTTCATTCAGCGGCAAATCATAGGCGATATCAACTCGATCGGGAGTAACATATGTCATATTTTTGAAAACACCGCGCCGCTCCTGACAAAGATCCATAATTGCGCCGACATACTCATTCGGAGCATAGATATTCGCGTTGGTTATCGGCTCTTCGCAGTAGTCTATATACGCAGGATCGGGATATTTTGTCGGATTGTCAATTTCGATAACCGAGCCGTCGGTCAGATGAATTTTATAAACAACGCTCGGAACGGTGGTAACGAGGTCAAGGTCGTATTCGCGTTCCAAACGCTCCTGAATTATTTCAAGGTGAAGCAATCCGAGAAAACCGCATCGAAAACCGAAGCCCAGTGCACCCGAGGTCTCGGGCTCGAATGAAAGCGAAGCGTCGTTAAGCTGAAGCTTGCCCAAAGCGTCGCGCAAGGCTTCATAGTCGGCTCCATCGGCAGGATAAACTCCGCAGAAAACCATCGGGTTGACCTTTCTGTAACCGGGTAACGCTTCCTCGGCAGGATATTCCGCAGTTGTAACGGTATCGCCGACTCTTGCATCGCCTACGGTTTTGATCGAAGCGGTTATATAGCCAACCTCACCCGAGGTAAGCTCGGCGGCAGGCTCCATGGAGGTTGCTCTCATGTAGCCGACTTCAACAACGGTAAATTCCGCACCCGTTGCCATCATTCGCATTGTGTCACCCGCTTTGATCTTGCCGTCAACAACACGAACATAAACGATTACGCCCTTGTAGTTATCATAAACCGAGTCAAAAACAAGCGCTCGCAACGGCTTGCTGTCGTCTGAATCCAGCGGAGCAGGAATATCGGAAACAATTTTTTCAAGCACCGCTTCAACATTTTCGCCCGTCTTTGCCGAAACTCTCGGCGCGTCGGAGCAGTCAAGACCGATAACATCCTCAACCTCCTCCGCGACGCGGTCGGGGTCGGCGGCTGGAAGGTCGATTTTGTTGATTATCGGAACTATCTCAAGGTCATGATCCAGCGCAAGATAGGTATTGGCAAGCGTCTGCGCTTCAACGCCCTGCGATGCGTCAACAATAAGCAACGCGCCCTCGCATGCGGCAAGCGAACGTGAAACCTCATAGTTAAAGTCAACATGACCGGGGGTGTCGATCAGGTTAAGCTCATATTCCTCGCCGTCCTTTGCCGTGTAATTGAGCTTAACGGCGTGAGCCTTGATCGTAATTCCGCGCTCTCTTTCGAGATCCATGTCGTCAAGAAGCTGTTCGGTCATGTCACGAATCGCAACGGACTGCGTCAGCTCAAGCAGACGGTCGGCAAGGGTTGACTTACCGTGGTCGATATGCGCTATTATCGAAAAATTTCGTATATGATCTTTCTTTACTGCCAAAATATCACCTCTGTGATTAACTTATATAAAACCTAAAACGGGACAGGCTATTTGAACCGATAGCCTGTCCGATCCATATGATTTATTTTTCAAACGCTTTTCTAAAAGCATTCGCAACTCTGTTCAGATCGTCCTCAGTCATGGCTGTTCCCGAAGGCATACAAACGCCGCGGCGGAATATGTCGTTTCCAACGCTTTCGCCCTCTTTACAGCTGATAAAATCCATCTCGGAGAAAATCGGCTGATTATGCATCGGATTCCATGCACGTCTTGACTCAATGTTGTCCTCTTCAAGCGCCTTGATTACATCATCAGGTGTGACATCACAGCCCTCGTCAATCGTTAAAACGCTGAGCCAGAAATTCGGCTTACAGCCGTCAAGCACCGGAGCCATTGTGACCGGAAGATCCGCAAAAGCCTTTTTATAGAACTCATAATTGCGTACCCTTGCGGCTACTCTTTCGTCCATATTTTTCAGCTGTCCTCTGCCGATACCTGCGCAAATATTGGACATTCTGTAGTTATATCCGATCTCGTTATGAAGATAATAATTAACGTTTTCCTTAGACTGATTTGACCAGAAATGAATCTTCTCAATCGCATCCGCATCATCGGAGAGAGCCATTCCGCCGCCCGATGTGGTGACGATTTTATTTCCGTTAAAGGAAAGTGCGCTGATTTTTCCAAAGGTGCCGCACTTTCTTCCCTTATAGGTCGTGCCGAGAGCTTCGGCGGCATCCTCAAGAATCGGAACATTATACTTCTCGCAAAGAGGAAGAATTTTATCATAGTTTGCGCTGTTTCCGTAAAGGTCGACAACGATAACAGCCTTCGGAAGCTTGCCCATTTTGTCATACTTTTCAAAAGCAATTTTCAGCGCGTTCGGATCCATATTGAAGCTCTCGTAATCCGAATCAATGAAAACAAGCTTCGCTCCGAGATAGGCAACGGGATTACAGCTTCCCGAAAAAGTGAAGTCCGAGCAGAAAACAATATCACCCGATCCGACTCCGAGATATTTCAAGCCCATGTGTATTGCGCCCGTGCCCGAAGCGAGCGCAACGCTGTGCTTTGAACCGACGTATTCGCACATTTCCTTTTCGAAGCCTGTCAGGTTCGGTCCGAACGGAGAGATCCAGTTTGTTTGAAAGGCTTCGTTAATAAATCCTATCTCCGTGCCGTTCATGCACGGCGGAGAAAGATAAATTCTTTTGTTCATATGACACACTTCTTTTTAAAAATTATTCATTATCTATTTTGTTGCCGCTTTCACGGTTCTTTTTCTGCTGAGGATAACCGTAGCCATAGCCGCCGTAACCGTAACCGTTACCATATCCGTAGCCATAGCCGTAACCGTTATCATAGCCGTAGCCGTAGCCATAGCCGCCGTTTCCGTAACCGTAACCACCGTAGCCATATCCGCCGTAGCCATAACCGCCGTAACCGTAGCCGCCGGATTTCTTTTTCTTCCTGCGGCCGTATCTTCCGTAATATCCGCCGTAACGCAGATATCCCTTGCGGCGATAATATCTGCTGTTTTCTTCTCCTGCGCTCATCGTAAATACCGCGCCGATAATTTCAATATCAGCGGCTCTGATCTCGTCAAGCGTTCGGTTAATTTCCGTAACCTTTGCATAATCGCGGCGAATATTATAAATAATACCGTCGGCGAGAGGTGCGATAACAAGGCTATCGGAAACAACATGGGCGGGCGGTGAGTCGATGATAATATAATCAAACTCTTTTCGAGCCTGCTCAATAACTGCTTTAACCTTGTCCGTATCAAGAACCTCTGTAGATTTAAGAGAAATTCCTCCTGTCGGAAGAACAAAAATTCCGAGAGATTTTATAAACTTGATAGAATCAACATAGGTTGATGTTCCCTTAATGATCGGGATCAGTCCATACTTAGTGTCGCTCTTAACTCCTACGGCGTGAAGAACCGCAGGCTTTCTGAGGTCACTGTCGATCAAAAGAACCGACTTGCCCTTCTGTGCAAGAGAACAGGCAATATTTACGGCAACTGTTGTTTTTCCCTCATCCTCATAGGTACTGGTAATAACAAACGCCTTATATCCCTTTTCGGCTTTAACGTTCTCGATCTTTGTTCTGATCGACTTAAAGCTCTCAACAAAGGAGAAGCTAACCTTTGAAGTGTCAGTTATGAGAAGAGAGCCTTGCGGAGATTTTTTCTTCTGATTAAACAATCCCGATTTTTTCTCAAGCAACGGAATTGAGCCGAGCACCGTAACATTGATATCACGTCTCATGCTTTCAAGAGAAAGAACCGTATTGGTTGTAATCGTAATTATAAAGATGATAAATGCTACGATCGCCGCACCGACGGCAAAGCCGTAGACCGCCTTTGTTGTTGCATCGTCGGAGTTTGAAACTGACGGCGTTGTGGGATTCTTTATAAGCTTTATGGAAATTGTATTGTCATATCCCTGAACATACTCGGGAAATTTTTCGAGCACGACCTTCAAAGCTCTTTCACAATATCCCTGATCGGTACTGGTAACGCTGATCTGGAAGAATCCGCCTATTCCCGTATCCTCGATGGACAGACTGTTTTCAATAAACGAGGTTGAATATTCCTTTCCGACCTCATCATTAGCAAGCGTTTGCTGAATTGTTGCGAGCATTTCGCTTCCTTTGATAAGATACTGGTAATATTCAATCTGATTTCCCGAAGAAAACCTTATTTCCTGCTTATACTGGGGAGATGAGTCCTTACTGTTGGAATAATCCTTAACGATAACATACTGCGTCGTCATAAAGCCGAGCGTCATGGATGCTCTGTATGTTTCAACATACGTTGCCTTTGCAATCGAAAAAGCGGCGCCTGCAAAAATTGCACCGACAAGCAGCATAACCCACAGCTTTGATATAAGATTCTTAGCGAGACGTCCCATATCAAGCGTAGGTCCTGATTCATTATAATATATATTCTTACCGACATCCAATTCCTGCATTTATCAATCATCTCCATTGTTTGATTATAGTTTATATTTCACAAATAGTCAACCTTAAAAGCCTCTTTTGTAGATTTCGCCCCTGTTCACAAGCGGCACTTCCTTATCGGTCAGCACGCATTTCGCGGAATCGTGAACCATCATCTGCATATTAAACTGGCTGATATCGGGAGGGAAATAATTCATCATGTTCATCAGGTCGTTCATTCTGTAGTGCGAAGAGTGCGCGTCGGTTGAAATAAATGACGCGGCTCCCGAGTAAGCCATTGCATACGCCAGCTCAAACTCCTGCGGTCCGTCAAGACTTGCAAGGCTGGAGGAATTGATCTGGAAAAGCACTCCGTTTCTAATCAGCATATTTACAAAGTCATAATCGAACTGAAAATATTCATATCTTTCGGGGTGTGCAACAATAGGAATGAGCCCCATGTCAATTATTGCATTTAGGTAGCCGACCATCTTTTTAACTGATACATTTTTGAATGCAAATTCCACAAGAATATATCGGCTTCCGTTTATTGCCAGTCTTTTCAGATCGGTTGAAAAGAAAATATCATCATCTACATACACTTCGGCACCCGGATAAAGCGTGATTCCGAGGTCAAGTTTCTTTATAACTTCCTGAAGTTCTCTGATCTTATTGTTTCTTTCGCGAACAAAGCCGTCAATATCGCTGACCGTTGTAATATGCGGAGTGCAAACAATATTCTTTATTCCGTTCTGTCTTGCAATGCGGCACATCTGAATCGAAACATCCATGTTTTTTGCGCCGTCATCAATATTCGGAAGAATGTGACAATGAATATCAATCATACCATGCCCTCCTTTGCCGTTAGTTTAAAAGATTATCTGCAGAAATTGCAAAACCCTGTGCGGCAGGAACAATGCAAAGTCTCTCCGAATAGAAGCCTATGCCGTGTGTGTCCCCCTGAGAGAAGTCAATAATTCCGCTTCTTCTTGTAACGGATTTCAGCTTGTCTCTCATTTTCATCGCAAGCTCTTTATAGCCGTCGTTTTTCAGCAGCTCCGCCATGTACGCATAGCAATAAGCAAGCATTGCACATGCCGAGCTGTCTTGGATCGAATAGCTGACAACGATTCTGTCAACCGTTCCGTCCTCATGAATATAATTTTTCATTGAGTCGAAAAATTCAATTGATATTTTAAGCAACTCTGCCTTTTCCCTGTTGTATCCATCCGCTTCAAGCAAGGCTTTCAGACTGTCAACCAGGCCGATTCCCCACCATGCGCAGCCTCTGCCCCAGCCGCAGACACCGAGAGCCGTCTCCGAATCCTTTCGGAAGCCGTGGAACGGTAACTTTGAATTGTTATCAATACCGTATTTTCTGTACTCTCTGATCTGCTCCATTGCCAGCGCAATATATTCCTTTTCGCCGTACTCGAGCGCATACTTTATCATAAACGGACACGCCATACCGACCGTATCAACAAGTCGGTATTCGGGGAAAGTGTCATTGTAGGTTACGGTTCCGTTTTTTTCTGCCGAAAGCTTCAGCATATACGCTGAATTCTCCATCGCGGGCTTAATTCTTTCCTTGTCGATATACTTGCTTGAAAGCATCTCGTGACAAAGCATTGCATTATCCATACGTTTGGGAAGGATTTTCCATTCGCCGTCCTCGGAAATATATCTGTCAACCAGTCCGTTTACCTCCGACTCAACATTTTCTTCCAATCCGTTTGCGGCTTTCAGTAACGCCGCGTCCTGCCAGTATGTAACCGAAGTGATTTTGCCATAGTCGTTTATTTTTTTTATAAAATTATTTTTTTTATTGTCGTTGATCAAAACCTCAGGTGCGCCCTTTGTCAGCCACTTGAGCAAAACCTTGTGCGTTTTTTCGTGCCACTCGGAGTCGGTAAGCTGTCCGAGTTTAATTCGTCCGAGCCATGTGAAAAACTGAGCCCAGAATTCATAGCCGAACACCACAATTAAAATCAAAAGCAGAATTACAATAACAGTCATTAGCGTTGTCTCACCCGTCTATCAAGCAGTATAGTTTTTCCAGTTCGCCCTCGTTCCCTGTTTTTTCATTTGAAAGATTATCGCTTAAGTGATCGCGTTCATTTTTATTAAGAATAAGACTTTCGATTTTATCGGCCATATCCTTTTTGTCCATGTGACAAATCAAGCCGTTATATCCGTCTTTTATCTGATCGTGCACCGTTGTAAAATCGGTCACAACTATCGGACGGCAAAGACATTTCGCCTCGTCAATTGCGATCGACTTTCCTTCATAGAGCGAGGGCTGAACGTAGATATCGCACTGCCCTACATACGGGTACGGTTGAGATTTTTCTCCGAGCAAAATAAATGTACCTTCCAAGCCGTTGTCCGAAATTCTTTTTTCGATCTGTTCTTTTAACGGTCCGTCTCCGATATGATACCATTTTATCTTATTGCCTCTTGCAACAAGCTCTGCGCACGCATCAACCGCAAGAGGAATGTTTTTCTGCTCGAAAAATCTTCCAACTGTGCAGAGAATAACATTATCATTCCGATCCGGATATGCAATAAAATTCTTGCTTTCTTTTGCAACAATTTCTCTGCTCGTAATGTTTTCAATTACACTGATTTTTTTGGAAAATTCTTTGAAATTTTTTAATAAGCTGTTTTTACATTCCTCGGAAACCGTTACGATTTTTTCGACTGAGGCAAAAGTTTTTTCATAGCTTTCCCTGTCGAAGCCGAGCCGTTCAATATCGTTGTGAATATAACATATCTTTCTCTTGGCCGAAACATTTTCCGCAACAAATCTGTTTGCGTTTCCTTCAAGATAGCCTATTGCACAGTCATATGTTTTTCTTATTTTCGGGAGCTGCTTTTTCAAATACTTCCATTGCAATTCCTCGATCGCGTGGGAATCGGTAAGAGAGTATATTCTTGAATATTTCCACCTGTCAACGGCTGAAAGTATCTTGCCTTTTTTCAAAAAATATTTCACTGCCTGCTTAGCGTCGCCGTCAAATATTTCATAGCTTCTGTTGCCGCCGAGAAGGTTTACTTTCTTCGGAATTTTATTAAAGAAAAGTCCGTCATGGCGAAAGCACAGGAGATCCACGTCGTATCTGTTATAGTCAAAAAGCGACAGCACGGTTAAAAGGCTTTTCTCCGCTCCCCCGCTTCGCATTGAGGGGATCACAAAAAGTATTTGCTTTTTCAAGCTACCACTCCCGTCAGATTTTCTGAAGCATTTCTCCTGCTTCCATCGCGCTTCTCATTCTCAAAGGAATACTTCTCATCAGTTCTCCTTTGATCTCATTTTCTTCTTCAACCAGTTTTAAAAATTCTTTTTTCAGCGGAGCCGCATCTGTCATTGAATTGAAATTCAAAACATTTCTTTCTTCGCCGAAAATGTCCTTTGCAATTCCCCGCGCCTTAACACTGTAGCCCAAAGCAATTGTCGGCACACCGCTTGAGTAAGCGGCTATTGTTGAATGCGTTCTTGCTCCGATAAAAAATCTTGTGTGGGCAATATATCCTTTGTATTGCATAGCGTTCAATGTTTGCGGCAGTATCGCGATTCGTCCTGTTTCGGAAAACTTTTCATAAACAGGCTTCATGAATTCATAGTCGTTGTTGTTATCCTCAACAACGTGCGGAACCAGCAGAACCTTCAAGGTTGTATTTTCAAAAATAAAGTCAATAAAATTCTCCGCAATTTCGAGCGTTTTGGGGTTGCTCTTTGCAATCAGCGGACTGATGTTAAATCCGAGAGTGTTTTCCCTTGTGAAGCCCTCGGGCATTTCAACGGAGGCTCTTTCCATACAGAAAGCAGGATCCGAAAACAAAAAGATTTTATCATTTGCATTCGCCTCTTTGAGAAGCTCAAAGGTGATCGGCTCCCTTGCGAAAATTGCATCAAAATCTCCGAGACTTTTGAGCTTTTCTTCTGTCAAATCTTCCTTTCCGATTGACGCTCCCCAGAGAATGACCTTTTTACCTGCCTTTTTCAGTTCCTTTGTCAATACCTGAATTCCGTGATTGTTGCCGTAGCAGTATGTATCTCCTCCGACCGAAAGACATACATCACATTCAGACGCGTCCGCAACCACAGTCGAATACATTTTTTCCAGAGCATATTCCTCTGATTTATTGATCCTTAAATCGAGTGCGGCAATAATTTTTTCGGGAAAAGTAAGCTCTCTTGTCGCCAACTGCTTCACCTCGACCCCGTCGATATTATCCGCCTGAGCATCGTATGACGAAAGAGCAAATTCCGCGTTTCCATCGCTGTTTTCAATTATATTGACCGTTCCTCTTACAAGAGCTTCACAGCCGTGATTTTTACTGCCTGCATGATTAAATAAAAAATACTTCATTGTCAATCCCTCATCTGAAAAGTTTTCTTCCGGGGAAGAAATAATCGGACTGATACATGTTTATCTGATATGCCATAAACCGTGAATATAGGAAGAATAAGGAAACCAATCCCGTTGTATAAATTGCACGATCCTTCGGCTTAACCGCATAAAAGACTACCCATCCCGTAAGAATGATAAAATATGCTTGCAGATAAATTCCCAGTCTTGCAAAAATCCAGTTATAGCTTGCAACTATATATATTGCCGTATTCAGAAATGCCATGTTTATCAGAATGTCTCCGATATGACCGAGCTTATTAAAGCCCTCTCTGTTCAGGTAGGCAACAACGATAGGCGCCGCGGCAGCAATCGCTCTGAAAAGACTGCTTCCACCCTCCTGACCGTTGGTAAACCAACCGTTATTTGCATATGTCGAATAGCTTGTGTCTTCCAGTATATTTAGGAATGAAGGCAGGATCGCATCAAATCCGACAGTAAGAACAACGCTGGCGAGAATAATCAAGTAAGAACTTTTTTTCCATGCTCTTCTGCGCACAACAAAATATATTACCAGCATTACCAACGCGCTCTGATGTATGGTATACGCAAGCAGAATAAAAATTGCATATTTAAAGAAGGAGCTCTTTTTAATTGAAAACAGATATTTTGTTCCCAGCAAAACTACGGCGGCGGCAATGTACTGTCTCATTCCGTCCATCATACCGCCGAGATATCCGTAGGTGACGAAAAGATATATTGACAGCTCGAACGGAGCAGAGTATAAATACAAAATTATAAGCGGCGGGATCAGCGAAATTGCCGCACATACAAATATCAGGACCTGTGAGTCATCGGTATAATTTCTGATAATGTTCTGAATAAAAGAGAATCCCTGTCCACTCAAAATCATCGAAAGGGAAACTTCATTTTTATCAGGTAGTTCCTCGAATGAATACATGTAAAAATATGTATCTCCGATGGTTCTTCTCAGTCCTGCAAAGGAAACATAAAACGCTATCGGAAGAATAACCGCAATCGGGTTTGGCAACGGCTGTCCGAGTCGGCCTTTAGCTCTGAGCGGAAACGAACGGGCCGCCACGCCGATAAGACACATAGTAATTGTGGCAACCCATACGATTATTTCATAGAAGTCAAAATCGAAATTGATCATTCCGTCCCTTTCTCCGAGCAGAAACTCTTTAACAATATTCATCGTATACCGCTTTCACTTCGTCTAAAACTTTTTCCTTTGAATAGGGCTGTGCAAGCTTTATGCCATTATCCGAAAATCGGTTATACAGTTCTTTGTCCTCGGTTATTATTTTAATTTTTTCCGCCATAGCGAAAAAGTCGTTCGGTTCAACAATAAATCCGTTGATTCCGTTGCGGCATAATTCGCGGTGTCCTCTGTTATCGGAAAGAACTAACGGCAAACCGCATGCCATCGCCTCCATAACATTAACGGGTAAGCCCTCTCTGAGGCTCGATCCCACCGCAATATCACTCAGATGCACAAGATCACAAGCATCGTTTCTGTGCCCGAGAAAGCTCACACAATCGGACACGCCGAGCTCTTCGGCAAGCCTGATGTATCTGCCGCCAAAGTTATCCGCTCCGACGATCAAGAGTCTGATTTTCGGGCAACTTTTTTTCAATTGCTTTATCGCATGAATCAACATTCCCTGATTTTTGTTCGCATTCATTTCAGCAACATAAATCAGTATCGTTTCGTCCTCGGAGAAGCCCTTTTCTCTGCGAAGTTTGAACTTTTCCTCATACAGAATCTTATAAAATAAATCGCTGTTATAGCCCACGCCGTTTACCTTGACCGTTTTTTTCGCCTTAAGATGCTTCTTTGCAAATTGATAATCCTCTTCGTTTATTGTTATCAAACAATCGGTCATCCGCGACATAACAAGCTCGATGGGATAAAACAGCAGCCAATTGAGCTTCGGCGCACCTTTATAAAAATGGAATCCGTGAGCGGTATATATCACTGCCGTACCCTTTTTTCTCTCGCCGATCGATGCAAGCCTTGCAAGGATTCCGCCCATAGGCGTATGACAGTGAATAATATCATATCCACCGTTTTTTATAATTTTTTTCAGCATCTTATATGCCTTGAAATTGTCCTTGTCGGCAGGAAAACGCTTGATGGGAATTTCAAATTTATTATCGCAAAAAGGAAGCTCCCTGTCTCCGTGACAGGCAGCATCCACCTGCCAGCCTTTTTCCTTGAACATTTTAAAGCACGGAAGATGAAAATAATAGAAATGCTCGGCAACGGTTGCTACAAAGAGAATCTTTTTCATGCAGAACATTCCTTTCTTTAAATTTCTTTTGTATATTCTTCTTTTGGGGGAGTTCCACGAAATTTTTCCATAGTATTTTCGTTATTGCTGTTTATTCCGTCCTGACGTATAACGTTTTCAATAGTTTTGAAAAAAATTCTCATGTCCATCCGAAAGCTGTAATGATCGACATAATAAATATCGTACGAAAATTTCTCTTCCCATGTAAGAGTATTGCGTCCGTTTACCTGTGCCCATCCTGAAATTCCCGGTAAAACATCATGTCTGCGCATCTGCTCGGGAGAATATAATTCAAGGTATTCCGTAAGCAACGGCCGCGGACCGATGAAGCTCATATCTCCCTTTATAATATTAAAAAGTTGGGGAAGCTCGTCCACGCTTGTTTTTCTGAGAAGCCGTCCGACCGCAGTGATTCTTTCGAGATCACTGAGCTCGCGACCGTCCTCGTCATAGCGCCGCGTAGACATCGTTCTGAATTTATAAACCGTAAATATCCTGCCGTTCTTCCCCGGTCTTTCCTGTTTAAACAACACGGGTCCGTTATGCTCCGACGCAATCAGAATTGCCGCCAGCAGCATCAACGGGGAAAGAATTACCGACAGCAGAACCGCCACGGTAAAATCCATTGCTCTTTTGATATATTTATACACCCGATTCACTCTCTCGCGAAGAAATTTTTTCAGCCGCTAACAGCCTCCTGATAGTTTGGAACAATTTCCTTGATGATGGTTCTTACCTCGTCCTCTTTTGCGTTTCTGAGCTCTTCAAGCTTTTTCTCAAAGACCTCATCATCCATATCAACGGGCTTTGTAACAAATATCTTGTTGTTCGCCGTCATCTTTCTCTCACTGCTTTCCTCGTCAAGGACAAGCTCTTCATAAAGCTTTTCGCCGGGACGAAGACCCGAAAATTTAATCTCGATCTCGGTATACGGCTTGTAGCCCGAGAGCATTATGAGATTTTCCGCAAGGGTGACTATTTTTACAGGTTCACCCATATCAAGCACAAAAATTTCTCCGCCCTTTGCCAGACCGCCCGCCTGAACAACAAGCTGTGCGGCCTCGGGAATAGTCATAAAATATCTTGTTATTTCGGGATGCGTTACCATAACAGGTCCGCCGTTTTTGATCTGCTCGGTAAAAATCGGAATAACGCTTCCGCTTGAACCGAGGACGTTTCCAAAACGAACCGCCGCAAAAATAGTGCTGTTTTTGCATTTGCGTTCAAAATACTGAACGATCATTTCCGTTATTCTCTTGGTCGCGCCCATAACATTTGCAGGATTAACGGCCTTGTCCGAAGAAATGTTTACAAAACGCTTGACCTTATATTCAACGGCAATGCTCGCGACATTATATGTTCCGAAAACATTGTTCTTAACCGCCTCTTTGGGGCTGTCCTCCATAAGCGGCACATGCTTATGAGCCGCAGCATGAAAAACTATCGAGGGATGGAATTCGTCAAATACCTCTCTAAGCCTGTTCTGATCTCTGACAGAGCCGATTCTGATATCAATTTCGGGATTCCCCTTATGATAAGAGTCGAGCTGCTGTTTAAGAAGATATGCGCTGTTTTCATAGATATCAAAAACAATAATTTTCTTTGGGTGATATTTTGAAATCTGACGGCAAAGCTCACTTCCGATTGATCCGCCTCCGCCCGTTACAAGAATGATCTGATCCTTAAGATATCCGCACACATCGCGGTTAAGCTCAACCTCGGGGCGCGAAAGCAGGTCGGTAATATTGACGTCACGGATCCTGCCGCCCTGCGTTGTATCGGTCATTTCCAAAAGACTGGGCGAGGTTTTCAGCTTACAGCCCGTCTTGACCGCAATTCGGAGTATCTCTGTCTGTCTTTCACTGTCAACGGACGGGAGACACATTATAATCGTGTTTATATCGTATTTTTTTGCAAGCTCGGGAATCTGACGGCATGTTCCCTTAACGGGAATTCCGCGTATTCTCTTGCCAACCTTCAGCGGATTATCGTCAACGGCAATTATAGGCTTTCCTCTTGAGTAATTGTTGACCTCAAGCTCGTTAATAATGATCATGCCCATATCGCCCGCACCGACGATCATTACTCGGTCAAGCTTTTCATCTCTTTTAAGGGCGCTTTCCCGGTAATATCTTCTGACAAGCCTGTAACCGATCCTCATTCCCGAAACAAGCAGAGCAGCCAGAAGCGTTCCGAAAATATAGAAAAACGCGTCAAAGCAGCCGTGATCCAGATTGGAAGCAGCGGCGCCAAAGCTTGAAAGAATTGAATCGACCGCAACGCCTGAAATTCCGCCGATCGCCGTAGCCAGCATCACGTTCCAGATCTCTTTTATGCCTGCATATTCCCACATGCTCGAATAAATTTTAAAAGCATGATACAGCAGAATGAATATAACGGTAACAGGCAAAGCTCTCTGCCATATAGCGTTTATATTCTGCTGTCCGCCTCCGAAATACATAACAAATATGTAAGAAAAATTGATTGCCAGAATATCATACAGCATCATCAATATACTTTTTAAATGGGCGCTCCTAAAATCTATCTTTTTCAAACCGATTGACTCCTCAACATTATTTGAATTTCGACACTTCCGCTTTTACCCTTTATATATTCTAGTCTATCATAATATATTTTCTAAATAAAGTCAAGCAAACAGGGCTGATATTTGTTGCCTATTCTACAAATATTATGTAAAACGCAATGCTTTTTCTCACAGAGTTTATTTAACAGAAAATTTACATTTTGATACCCTTGGAATCGGTTGACAGCGGTTTACAATTATGATAGTCTAAATAAAAAACCGAACGGAGCATAAACGATGATAGGAATTGGAAAATGGGAATCCTCGATTAACACCATGTTTTTTCGCGGAACAGGAAGAGTTACAATAAGCGATAACAACGGTCAATATGGTTTTAAGCTTGAAATCATCGGCGAAAATGTGCCCGAATTTACGGTCAGTGATGTTGTTGAGGACGGCAACACCCTGCGCGCCGTCGCAGAAAGCGACATGTTTAAGGGCAAAAAGATTCCCATTACGGCAACCTTTGACGGCGATACTGTCGTCGGTACAGTAAAGCTGCCTTTGCTTGGCAACATAAAGCTGCTCGGGCATAAGGTAGACTGACCTCAGTCAATTACCGAAAATTAAAACCGATAACAAACGGACCGAATCCTGCACCGATTGGAATTCGATCCGTTTATTTTATTTAGCAAGCCTTTTTCGCTTTGGCATGTTATTATTTTTGTAACAAACTACACAAACAAAGCGACAATTTTTTACATCTGTTTTGAATATAATATTCAAAGACCGCTTGAATTTTACTTTTATTTTTGATACAATATATAATGTATAAAGTATAACATTAAATGACTGTTTCTTTGTTTGTCGAGGTGACGCAATGAAAAAGAAAAAAGCAAATGTAAACGACGTTCCCCTTTACCTTTTCCACCAGGGACAGAACGCAAAGACTTATGAATTTCTCGGCTCTCACCGTTTGGGTAAGAACGAGGTCGTGTTCCGCGTCTGGGCGCCCCATGCGGCGGCGGTTAGCGTGGTAGGCGATTTCAACGAATGGGATATCAAAGCCGACCCGATGAAGAAGCTTGAGGACAATGCCGTTTGGGAATGTAAAATAAAAGGAATAAAGCAGTTTGATAACTACAAATACTGCATAGCCACTCAGTCGGGTGAGCTTCGCTACAAGGCGGATCCATACGGCTTCCATGCCGAAACACGGCCGGAAACCGCATCCAAGTTCTATGACATTGACGGATATGACTGGAAAGACGAAAAATGGATGGCCGAAAGGAAATCCGTAAATATTTACGAAAGCCCCGTCAATATTTACGAGGTTCATGCAGGCTCATGGAAGCAGCACGAGGACGGAAATTTTCTTTCCTACCGTCAGTTAGCAGACGAATTGACAAAATATGTCAAGGACATGGGTTATACTCATATAGAGTTGCTTCCGATATGCGAGCATCCTTTTGACGGCTCGTGGGGATATCAGGTAACCGGCTATTTCGCACCGACCTCACGCTACGGCGAGCCGAAAGACTTCATGTACTTTGTCGACAAGTGCCACAGAGAGGGAATCGGCGTTATTCTTGACTGGGTTCCCGCTCATTTCCCGAAGGACGCACACGGCCTGTTTGAATTTGACGGACAGAGCTGTTATGAATATGAGGATATCCGCAAGGGCGAGCACTTGCAGTGGGGCACAAAGATTTTTGACTACGGACGCAACGAGGTCAGAAGCTTTCTTACCTCATCGGCAATGTTTTGGCTTGAAAAATATCACGTTGACGGACTTCGTGTTGACGCAGTTGCTTCGATGCTTTATCTTGACTACGGCAGAAACGACGGCGAATGGATCGCCAACAAGAACGGCGGCAGGGAAAACCTCGAAGCGATTCAGTTCCTGCAAAATCTCAACATCTCGATTTTCCGCGATCATCCCGACGTCATGATGATCGCCGAGGAAAGCACCTCGTGGCCACTGGTTTCAAAGCCTGTTTGCGACGGCGGTCTCGGATTTAATTTTAAATGGAACATGGGTTGGATGAACGACTGTCTGAAATATTTTTCGATGGACGGAATTTACAGAAAGTTCAACCACAACTGCCTGACGTTCTCGTTCTTCTACGCTTTCTCGGAGAATTTTGTTCTCCCGATTTCGCACGACGAGGTAGTTCACGGCAAATGCTCCATGATTGGCAAAATGCCCGGTGAATACGATGAAAAATTTGCAGGTCTGAGAGCATTTTACGCTTACATGACGGCGCACCCGGGCAAAAAGCTTCTTTTCATGGGTCAGGAATTTGCTCAATTCATTGAGTGGAACTACAAGCAGGGTCTTGATTGGCTTCTGCTCGACTACGAAAAGCACGCTCAGATGCAAAGCTACGTCCGCACGCTGAACAAGCTCTACAAAAAGCAGAGTCCGCTCTGGCAGATCGACTACGACTGGGAGGGCTTTAACTGGATAAGCAACGACGACGTTGACAATTCGGTTATCTCTTTCAGACGAATCGACAAGAACAAAAAGGAAATTATTGCGGTTTGCAATTTCACCAACGTTGAGCGCAGCGGCTACCGAATAGGTGTGCCGAGAGCAGGAACCTATAAGGTCATTCTCAACACGGACGCCGAGGAGTTCGGCGGAAGCGGCAAGGGAACCGCAATTAAGGCTAAAAGCGAAAAAATCCCGATGCACGGCTTTGACAACAGCATAGCGCTTGACCTTGCAGGTCTGAGCGTTATCTATCTGACACCGCCGGCAAAGAGAAAAACCACAAAGAAAATTACGACCGATAAGGTCAGCAAATAAAGGAGGAATAGTAATGTCCCGTAAACATGAATGTATCGCAATGCTTCTTGCAGGCGGACAGGGAAGCCGCCTTGGTATTCTGACGAAGAACATTGCAAAGCCTGCCGTTCCTTACGGCGGAAAATACCGAATTATTGATTTCCCTCTTTCAAACTGTGTGAATTCCGGCATCTATACCGTCGGTGTTCTGACCCAGTATCAGCCGCTTGAGCTGAACGACTACATCGGTAACGGACAGGCATGGGACCTTGACCGTGCCGACGGCGGCGTTCACATTCTCTCCCCCTATCAGCAGATATCGGGCACCGAATGGTACAAGGGCACGGCGAATGCAATTTATCAGAACATCAACTTTATTGACAGATACGACCCCGAGTACGTTCTTGTTCTTTCGGGCGACCATATCTATAAAATGGACTATTCCAAGATGCTTTCTTTCCATAAGGAGAAGAACGCGGACTGCACAATAGCAATGCTTGAGGTTCCGTGGGAGGAGGCTTCACGCTTCGGTCTTATGCTCGTCAATGACGACGGCTCGATTGCCGAATTTGAGGAGAAACCGAAGAATCCCCGTTCAAACAAGGCTTCGATGGGCGTTTACGTTTTCTCATGGAAAAAGCTCAGACAATACCTGCTTGACGACGAGGCTAACCCGAACTCAAGCAACGACTTCGGCAAGGATCTTATCCCTGCAATGCACGCCGCTCATGAGAGACTTTTCGCTTATGAATTTGACGGCTATTGGAAGGACGTCGGAACGATCGACAGCCTTTGGGAGGCTAACCTTGACCTGCTCAATCCTAAGGTTGACCTTGACCTGACGGACACAAGCTGGAGAATTTATGCAAAAGACCCGATCACAGGACCGCACTATGTTTCCGACACCGCCAAGGTGCAGAATTCAATGGTTGCCGAGGGCTGTGAGATCGAGGGCGAGGTTGATTTCTCCGTTCTCTTCGCAAACGTTACCGTCGAAGAAGGAGCGATCGTTAAGGATTCAATCGTAATGCCCGGCAGTGTTATCAAAAAGGGTGCAGTCGTTCAGTATGCGATCGTCGCCGAGAACGTTACGGTTGAAGAAAACGCAAGAGTCGGCAAGCGACCCGAGGAAATGGAAAATCTTGACGATTGGGGCGTTTCCGTTGTCGGAATGGGTGTCAACATCGGCAAGGGCGCAACAGTTGAGCCGAAAGCAATGATCGGCGAAGATGTAAAGGAGGCATAAGCAATGAGAGCAAATAATGTACTCGGACTTATTTTTTCAAATACATATGACAATTATCTCAGCGAGATAACGTCGGTTCGCTCCATGGGCTCCGTGCCTTACGGCTGCCGCTATCGCCTTATCGACTTTCAGCTTTCCGCAATGGTAAACAGCGGAATAGGCAAGGTCGGCATCATCACAAAGAGCAACTATCAGTCGCTCATGGATCATGTCGGACACGGCAGAGCATGGGATCTTTCCCGTAAAAACGGCGGACTCTATCTTCTTCCGCCCTTCAATATCGGCACAACAGGTATCTACTCAAACAAAATTGAGGCTATCTCAAGCGCAATGAACTTCCTTCGCAATTCGGAGGAGGAGTATGTCCTCATGACCGACTGCAACGCTATATATAATGTTGACTTCACGGATATGTTTGAGCGTCACGAAAAATCGGGCGCAGATATCACGATCGCTTACAAGCACTCCCCTGCCCCTGCGATAAGAGAGCTTACAAAGTTTGAGCTTGCGGACGACGGCAGAATTACTTCGATCAGCCGCCGCAGTGATGACGAGGCGAACTATTCGCTCAACGTTATCTTCATGAGGAAGTCGCTTCTTGAAAGACTAATTTCGGAAGCAATCGGTCTCGGCTATCATTCGTTCACCGAGGACGTTCTGCAGAAGAACATCAAATCGCTGAAAATCTACGGCTGTGAATTCGACGGCTACGTTAAGGTCATTGACGGAATTCAGAGCTACTTTGAAGCAAACATGGATCTTCTCAAGAAGGAGAACCGCAAGGCTCTTTTCTCAAAGGAAAAGCCTGTATTTACAAAGGTCAAGGACGATGTTCCCGCTATCTACGGTCTCGATTCCCACGCATCAAATTCGCTCATTGCGGACGGCTGCGTGATCGAGGGTACGGTCGAGAACAGCGTTCTGTTCAGAGGCGTTCATATCGGCAAGGGTGCCGTGGTTAAAAACTGCGTGCTCATGCAGAACACATATATAAGCGACGACGTTAAACTCAACTGCGTTATCGCCGACAAAAATGTTGTTATCAAGCCCAACAAAAATCTTTCGGGCGATGTCAAGTTCCCTGTATTTATCGGAAAGGGAATAGTAATCTAAAACATACCGCAAAATTACGGTGTTGCTTTTAAGAAAGGATGATTTAGATGAAAGTTTTATATGCCACCTCAGAGGCGCTCCCATTCATTGCGAGCGGCGGACTCGGTGATGTTGCAGGATCTCTGCCGCATGCGCTGAGAAAAAGGCTTATCGGCTGCCGTGTCGTTCTTCCGATGTATGACACGATCAAGCAAGAGCTCAAGGACACAATGAAGTTTATCACTCACATTTCTGTTCCCGTTGCATGGCGACGTCAGTATTGTGGAATTTTTGAAGCAAAATATAACGGCGTTATCTATTATCTTGTTGACAACCAGTATTATTTCAAGCGTGACACGATCTACGGTCACTATGACGATGCGGAAAGATTTGCTTTTTTCTCCCGTGCCGTTCTTGAAATAATCCCCTATATTGATTTCAAGCCCGACATCATTCATTGCAACGACTGGCAGACGGCTCTCACTCCCGTTTACTACTCGGCAATGTATGCAAACTCACCGGGATATGAAAACATAAAGACGATTTTCACAATTCATAACATTCAGTATCAGGGCGTTTACGGCAAGGAGCTTCTTGAGGATGTTCTCGGAATTCCTGCCGATAAGGCTTCTCTGCTTGAATACGACGGCTGTATCAACTTCATGAAGGGCGCTATCGAGTGCGCCGACAAGGTTACGACCGTCAGCCCGTCCTATGCCGACGAAATTCTTGACCCGTGGTATTCTCACGGTCTTGACTCCATTCTCAATGAGCGCCGCTACAAGCTCAGCGGTATTCTCAACGGAATTGACACTGTAGGCTACGACCCTGCGACGGACAAGTGCATTAAAGCGAACTTCTCCGCCGACGACGTTTCGGGCAAGAAAATTGACAAGGAAGAGCTTCAGAAGGAAATGGGACTTCCCGTTAAGTCGGGCGTTCCCGTAATAGGAATGGTAACAAGACTTGTTTCCCATAAGGGTCTTGATCTCGTTAAGGGAATTCTTGACGAGCTTCTCGCCACCTCGGAAATGCAGCTTGTTGTTCTCGGTTCAGGCGACTATGAATACGAGAGCTATTTCCGCTGGATCGCCGAGAAGTATCCCGATAAGGTAGGACTCAGAATCGGCTTCGTTCCCGAGCTTGCAAGAAAGATCTATGCAGGTGCGGATATGTTCCTCATGCCGTCAAAGAGCGAGCCTTGCGGTCTTTCACAGATGGTTGCGCTTCGCTACGGCACGGTTCCCATCGTCCGAGAAACAGGCGGTCTGAGAGATTCGATCACCGACTGCGGCGACGGCAAGGGTAACGGCTTCACATTCAAGAGCTACAATGCTCATGACATGCTCGACGCTATCCGCCGTGCGCTTACTCTCTACTACAACGGCGATTGGAACGAGCTTGTTCTGCGTGCTCTCAACTGTGATTTCAGCTGGGGTCGTTCGGCAAACGCATATATCAGACTTTACAAGGAAACCCTCAAAGGCTGAGAAATCAAAAAATAATAATGTCCCCGATGTGTCCTGCATCGGGGCATTGTAGGTAAAAGGAATAATATATGAAATCATACTACATACAACTTATCCGCAACGGTCTGACCGAGGGCAACGTCAGCGGAAAATATGTCGGTCACATTGATGAGCCGCTCAGCAGCGAGGGCATAGCTCAAATCGAGCAGATGAAAACCGACTACAAATATCCGCCCGTCAACGCTGTTTTTGCAAGTCCGCTTTCACGCTGTACCCAAACGGCGAAAATCATCTATCCGAATTGCGAACCAATTATCATAAACGGACTGATTGAATATAACTTCGGCGAATTTGAGGGCAAGACGGCGGAGGAATTGCAGGATCACCCTGTTTTCCCCGACTGGCTGGCAGGCAAAAAGGGCGTTGAACCACCGTTCGGCGAGAGCAATGACGAATTTGCAAACAGAATTGCAAACGCATTCATTAAAATCGTTGACGGACTCATCGAAACAGGCGTTACTCACACGGCAATTGTCACCCACGGCGGAGTTATTATGGCTCTCCTGACCCTTTTCGGACTGCCGCAGGCTCCCATGCATGAGTGGCTGACCCCGGGCGGCTGCGGCTATACCATAAGAATCACCCCCTCGCTCTGGTCGCAGGGCCGCAAGGTTGAGGTTATTGCGCAGATTCCAGAGGTTGAAGGTGAAAAAGACAGCTTCGGCACCGATGAGGACGACGACTTCAACGTTGAGGATTACATAAACGATTAAAGCTATTTCATTCCGAAAAGCAAAATAAGGAGCGTTTAAATGAAGCAATACAGAACAGTTATAAAAACAAATAAGTTTCCACAACTCACGCGCCGTGTTTTCACAACGGCAGACGGACTGAAATCCGATAACGTTACGGCGATGCGCTTTGACAGCAACGGTGTGCTTTTCGTCGGCACGGATAAGGGTCTTGCACGCTTCGACGGTGAGAAATTCTCCCCCGTTGCAATCGGCGTAAAGGATGCGGCTATTTCAATGATTTATTTCAATGCCGAAAATCACATGTTTGTCGGCGTCGGCAATTCAATGCTTGAATTTGACGGAAAAAAGAAAATTTCCGAAAAAAAGTTCAGCTCCAAACTCATTGACATCAAGGTTGACCTTGACGGCGCAACATGGATTTTGACCGAGAGTGTACTCTACAAGCTCGGCGAAAACGGCTATGACATTGAAATCGGTGTTCCCGGCAAGGGAAGCTGCCTCGCCGTCTACAAGAACAACAAGGTCTATGTAGGCACGGCAGGCGGCGGACTTCATGCTCTCGTCGGAAAGCGCTGGCACTGGTCGGAGCTCATGGAGGGTGTTACCGGAATTCTCAGCAACACAATTACCTGCCTTTACATGGATCCCGTCGGCAGCATTTGGGTCGGCACGGACAAGGGCGTTTGTGTCTATGACGACAACAGCTATTGGCTTGATCATTCAAAAATCGATGGTCTGCCCGATGCTCACATAACAGGTATGGCAATCGCAGAAAACGGCGATAAATATTTTTCGACGACAACGGGTCTTATTCATCAGCACAACGGCAGACTTTCGTATTACGGCTATAAGCGTTGGCTTCCGAGCCCGAACGCAACAGGCGTTGCAATCTCTCCCGACGGCTCGGTTTGTGTTTCGACAGATAAGGGCATAAGCCTTTTTGAGACAAAAATGATATCACTCAGAGAAAAGGCAAACGAGCTTCGTGCACAAACGGAAAAATATAACGTTCGCCATGGCTATGTCATTGACCGTGACCTCGAGCATGAGGGAGTTATCTCAACCGAGGAGGGCCATATTCTTGCTTCGGACAATGAAGGGCTTTGGACAGGTCTCTACACGGCGGCTCTTTGCTTCGAATATGCCTGCACGAAGGATCCCGAGGTTCGCAAGGACGCTCACAGAAGCTTGCTTGCAATGATAAAGCTGACGGAAATAACAGGAATTGAAGGCTTCTTCGCCCGTGCTATCAGATATTCCGACGCCGTTGACTACGGTACAGGCGCCCGCCATGAATGGCACATTACAAAGGACGCTGAGGGCAGAGAATGCGAATGGCTCGGCGAGACCTCGTCGGACGAGGTTGTCGGTCATTTCTATTGCTATGCAAACTATTTTGACCTTGTTGCGGATGATGAAGAAAAGAAGCTCATTGCGGACACGGTCAAAAAGATTCTCGACCATATTATCGACAACAATTTCCGCCTTGTCGATTCCGACGGTCTGCCGACAACATGGGCAAACTGGGATCCGGATCTTCTCAACAATGACCACAAGTGGATATATGAAAAGGGTACGAACTCACTCCAGATGCTTACCTTCCTCAAAATAGGTTATCACATCACGGGTGATGAAAAATATGAGAAGCTTTTCGTTGAGTTTGCAGGCAAAAAACACTTTGCAATGAATCTCATGCAGTATAAGATTCCCGACGGACATCTCCTTCATATTGACGATAACCACGATTTCCTTATGATTTCACTCTTGATGAAATATACGGACGATCCGAACCTCCGTTCAATATTCGCCATGGGTCTTACCCACCACTGGGAGGACGAAAAGGTTGAGAGAAATGCTTTCTTTAACTTTGTTTACGGTGCCGTCACAGGCGAATGGTACAATGCCGACGATTGCATCGACGAGCTTATGGATATGCCGATGGATCAGGTTATGTGGCCTCTTTATAACAGCTACCGTAAAGATTTAAAGTGGGATATGTCTCCGGCAGAGCTTGGCATGCCTCCTCAGCTTTATGAGCCGTTGCCGGCACATGAAAGAAGAATAACAAGCAACGACAGCAATCGCTTCACCGTTGACAGCGGAGCTGAGGACGTTGCACAGGAAATATTCAAAAAATCCGATGAACCGACCGCTTACACAATGTTCCCGGGAACAGGCGATGACAAAGGTCTCGTTCTCAAAACCTGCATCAACTTCACTCACCCGTACTGGTATGCAAGATATTACGGTCTCATAGAAGACTGCGAATAAGGAGTGTGTAAAATGGGGAAAAAGATTATCGTTGCCGGAGGCGGACACGGCGGTATTGCCGCAGCCGCTCTTTTGGCTGAACACGGCTTCGACGTAACTGTTTATGAAAAGAACAGGCGTGAGGATATGGGATACGACTGGACGGATATTTTTGACCGCAAGGGGCTTCTTGCCTGCGGAATGGAGATGCCGACCGAGGATAAATACCGTCTTAAAAACGATATGACCTTTTTCAGCCCGTCGAGGAGCAAAAAGCTCAAACAGCATGTTCCCGAGGATCAGCTTGAAATTCAGATGGAGCGCAAGGATATTTACGATCATATAATCGCCCATGCCGAAAAATGCGGCGTGAAATTCTCCTATGAAACCGAAATTCTCGCTCCCGTAATGCTCGGCGGCAGAGTGGCGGGAATAAAAACAAAGGACGAAACGGTTTATGCAGACCTTGTCATTGATTCGGCAGGCATAAGCTCGCCTATCCGTAAAAATCTTCCCGACGCTCTCGGAATCCAGAAAGAGCCGGATAAATACGATACGTTCTATGTTTACCGTGCTTTTTACAACAAAACCGCACCCGTTGAGGACGACAAGTACAGGGTATATCTTCTCTTTGACAACAAACAACAGATTTGCTGGGTTGCCGATGACGAGGAATACACCGATGTTCTTATCGGCCGCTTCACACCGCTGACCGATGAGGAGGTTGAGGACACGCTCGGCAAGCTTCGTGAGCTTAACGACGACCTCGGCACGGAGTGTCTGAGAGGCGGACAGTATGTCACTATTCCCGTCCGTCAGCCGCTTGGACTTTTGGTTGCCGACGGCTATGCCGCAATAGGTGACAGCGCATTCATGACTGTTCCGATCATCGGCTCGGGAATTGCAAACAGCCTCAAGGCAGCAAGGCTTCTCGCCGATGCAGTTCTTGCCGATAAGGATGAGCTTTTTATCGCAGATACTCTTTGGAAATATCAGCGTGATTTTTATAAAAAGCTCGGCGCAGGACTTGCTCCGATTGCAATTATCAAGCTCATGGTTGCCCGTTTCTCGCCGAAGGATCTTGACTATTTCTTTGATAACGAAATTCTCAATTCCGATGACATGACGATTGGCGCGGATACCAACAGCATTATGTGCTTTATCGAAAAGCTGATGAATTTCAATTCGTTGAAGCTCAAGGTAAAGGGCGTTATGAGCGATTTTGTTCTTTCAAAAAAGGTTCTCGGCATGAATACGAGAATCGCCGCCGTTATGGCGATAACTAAGGCTATGCCCGTTCGATATGACCGCAAGCGTGTGCAGTCGTGGGTCGAGGGTTATAATAAATGCTTTAAAATTGATTAAGGAGTGTAAAAAATGTTTTCATTCATGAACTGCATCGGTCAGCTTCTCAGCGGATTTCTGACCATAGTTTTCACGGCTCTTTTCAGCCTTTCGTCGCTTCTTGGCGGAATTAATCAAGAGCTGCCGAAAACTCCCGAGGATTTCGCACCGATTCTCCGTTTCGTTGTTTGCAGCGACGTTCACCTCGACTGCACCAACGATCAGAACAGAGAAACAAAATTCGAGGCTCTCTTCACCGATACTTACAAGTATGCCGCAAAGAGCAGCTATAAAAAGCTTGACGCCGTAATCGTTGCAGGTGACTTTGCAAACAGAGGCCGTGACGAGGAATACATACGTTTCAACGAGCTTGTAAATAAAAATATCAAGTCCGAAACTCAGCTTCTCACCTGTCTCGGCAATCACGAATTTATCAATTACCGTGACTATGACGCAACAATCGCTTATGAGAGATACAAGGCTCTCATCAATGAGAATGTTGACACTCATGTTGTAATCAACGGCTATCATTTCATCGGTGTTTCCTATGATGACAACGGCAAAACCTTCAAGGGCAAAACCGAATGGCTTGACGCTCAGCTTAAGGAAGCTTCAAAGGATACTCCCGACAAGCCGATTTTCGTTTATCAGCATCCGCATCCGACGGCTACCGTTTACGGAAGTATCAACTGGAGCGATGTTGACATCAGAGCGGTTCTCACAAAATATCCGCAGGTTATCGACTTCTCAGGTCATTCACATTACACCTCGACCGATCCCCGTTGCGTATGGCAGGGCTCATTCACGGCAATCGGAACAGGCTCGACCTGCGCTCTTATGAGCAACCTGAACTACTTCGGTCATGACGAGGACGCACCCGGCGACAGCGGCGCATGCTGGATCGTAGAGGTTGACGCAGACGGCAACACAAGACTTCAGCTTTGGGATCTTGCAAATCATCAGTTCTTTGAAAAGAACGAATATTACTTTGTAAACAGCACAAAGCCGACAGATCATAAATACACATGGGGCAACATGAAGTCGCTCGACACCGCTCCGCAGTTCCCCGAGGGAGCAACGATCACGGCAAAGAGAAACAGCGAGGGCAATGTTGTTTTGAGCTTCCCTGACGCAACGGCTTATTGGGGAGCTGAAAACTACAAAATTTCTGTCACAAAGGGCGCCCTTAAGGACGTTTGGTCTGAGACGGTCGTTTCAAACTATGTCCGCACGGTTTCCGACGGAATGAATGTCGATATCGGCGATCTTGAGGCGGGAACATACACCGTTCGCATCAAGCCCTACAGCCCGTACGCAAAGGGCGGCAAAACACTCAAGGCAACCATTACGGTTGAGTAAATCACATTAAACTAACAGAGCATATTCAAAAACCAAACCGTTTGAATATGCTCTGCTTTTATATTTTTTATCGACAAATATTTACATTTTTTTGGTTTTGTGATACGATATTCTCCACGAGAAATAAGCATGAAAAGGAGATAAAAATGAAATCGTTTTTTTCAGACATTTTAAAAATCACGGCACCGTATTATAAATTGATGTTTTTTGCAATAATTGCAATAGTCGGCTTCCCGACGATCTACATCACCTTATTTGACAGATACATTAATAAGATATATGTTTCGGCCTTCTATTTTATTATCTGTATTTGGTTCCTCTGTTACATAGAAAAAAACAAAATAATCAAAAAATCAAAATGGGGCGTTTGGGTAATAAACCTCTGTGTTATTGAGATGTTTTTTCTTATTCTGTTCGCTCAGGAGCATTTTATTGCCGCTGTTGTAATTTTTGCTGTTATAATCATTTTGGCTCTGCTTCTGCCGCGGCTTATCTCAAGAAAAATCACTCATATTTCCGACGCTGAAAAATTTTCAAGCTATCGCGATACCAAGGCCTCGGCGATCTGGTGCTTTCTCGCCGCAGTAATTCTTTTTGTCCCATCCGTTGTCGGCTTCGGCGAAGAATACCTCTCGGATAATATGAAAAAAGCTGACTGGCAGAAATATGTTGATTCCTTCAATCAAAGCGAAAGCAGCTCCGAAGAGGACACGATTTTCGGAAAGCACCACGCAACCGTGATGAAGCTTAAGGACTGGGACAACATGAACAGCGATGAAAAAATTGACCTTGTCCGCAAGATCGCATTGATTGAAGAGGAGCATCTCGGAATTCCGAACTCTGCCGAAATCGTGATAACGAGCGAGAAAACGGACTCTCTCGAAAATGCGTCATACAGCGATTCAAAGAAAAAAATCAAGGTCAACGTTGAGCATCTTAACAACGGCACCGCAAAAGAGGTCGTGACCTCAATTGCCCACGAGGTTTTTCACGCATATGAGCATTATATTATTGCAAACACCGATTTCGATTCCGACATTGTAAAGACGAGCTACTTTTATAAGGATGCCCGCGAATGGAAAGAGAACTCCGAAAATTATTGTTCTCCCGAGGTTAATTTCAATAAATACAAAGCCCAGCCCTTGGAAAGGGATGCAAGAGCATATGCACAAAGAAGAATTGTTGACTACGTTGCCTTGCTTTTGCCAAAATATGATTCGAATCAGAAAAAATAACAGAGTACGCAAAATTTATGTGTACTCTGTTAATTATATTACAGCTTGAAAACTGCCAAAATTCAGAAAAAAAAGCCGCACTTCCGTGTGACTTTTTGGCGTCCCCGGCGGGATTCGAACCCACGGCCTTTCGCTTAGGAGAAGCCCCCGAGGGGCATTTTTGACTCCCTACAAATCCCCGAAAATCCTTGATTTTACTGGCTTTTCTGGGATTTCACTGTTAGTAAATTCTCGTCCAAAACCTGCTAATTTTTCGTGGTTTTTTGCCTTCCTTTTAGCAGGGTATTAGCAAATGCAAAGAAATATGGGAAACATCATTGAGTTAATCTGTAGCCCATAAATCACAGGAAACGCATTTGAAGTTTACGCATTCTCTTATGCAAATCAATAATCTGTGTTCAAATATTATAATGGTTTTTCTTCTTGATTTCAAGATTTTTCAGGAATTACAAAAGGCAACCCTGACGGATTGCCTTTTTTGTATGACTAAATTGTTTTCGCTAAAGCCTTTAATAATGCTGCTGTTTCCGGATTTGATAACAGTTTTGTGAGCAAGGCGGCGTTTTCATCTGTACTGTTCTCAGCAGGCTTTTCTTTTTCAACTTCGCTCTCTTTTTGAACCTCTGCCATTGGGTCAAGGAGTTCAACCGAAGTTTCAAACTTGGGCATTGGAGCAGTTTTACCTTCTTCCGCATTTTTGAGACCTTTAGCGTTGTAGAACTGTTCCTCAAACTTCTGTGCGTTATATCGCCTGTCCTCGTCGATTATATGGCTGTAAACATCGGCAACCATATCCATTCGGGCGTGTCCTGAGTCGCCTTGAACCGATTTCATATCGCCGCCGTTCCATTTCAGCTTGTAGGTTATACTTGCGTGACGGAAGCTGTGAAATACCACATCGGGTAAGTCGTTGTCCTGTATCAGCTTTTTCAAAGCACGGTTGATTACCTGACCTTCCATCGGTCTGCCTGACGAATGGCAGAATACCAAGTCATAATCCAAATACTCATCACCGAAAAGCTCTTTCATTTCGTCAATCTGCTTTTTTCTCTCTAACAGCATTTGAGCTACGGTTGACGGCAAGAAGATTTTTCTCACACTTGTTTTAGTTTTTGGCGTTTTCAAAACAAGGGAGGTATTTGTATTTGACAGAGTTCTCGGAAAGACACGGATAATGTCCTTATTATCAAGCACCTCCATTACATCTCTGTTTACTCGCTGAAGCTCTTTATCTACAAAAATGGAAGCGTTGTTTTCTTTCAGGCTTTCCTCCGAAATATCAATGCAATCCCAAGTAAGACCGAGCATTTCACCCATACGGAGTGAACAGGCAAAGGATAAATTGATGGCTAATGCGAGAATATCATCATCGCACACTTCAAGAGCGTGCATAAGAGTTTCTGCTGTCCATATTTCTCGTTTCTGATGTTCCTCTTTCGGGAGCGTTGCATTGAGAACCGGGTTTCTTGTCATCAACTCCCATTTTACCGCCTGATTAAAGGCACTCCTTAAAAACTTATGGATTTCTCTTACGGTATGTACGGTCAGATACTCATTTTTAGGCTTTTTATTCTGTACCACTTTGGTCTTAACTTTCAGAAGGCTTTGATAGAATTTATCCATAAGTCTCGGAGTCAGTTCATCAAGTTTCACATCGCCGATAAGCGGAATGATGTAATTATACATAAGCCCTTTCTTTGAACGGTAGGTTGACATTGCCCAGTTATTTACTCCGTACACGGAGCAGTATTCTTCAAGCAAATCCGCAACTGTCGTAGCATTAGGAATGATGAATGTACCGCTTTGCTGTTCAAACTCAATTTGAGTTTTTCTCTTTTTAGCGTCTGCGTTTGTATCAAAGGTTTCCCATTTTTGATGTTGGTTTCCGTCATCGTCTTTGTAGGTATAAACGACGGAATATCGATTCTTTCTCTTTACAATAGAAGCCATAGTCGTTCCTCCTTATTCATTATCCAGCCATTTATCAAAGCTGGTCTTTATTATGCGGTATCCGGTTTCGAGCATTACTGCCTGAAAACACCCCTGTTTGATGAGCTTATATACGGTCTGTCGGGTAATACCCAAGATTGACTGAACTTCCTCTACGGAATAGCTCTTTTTTGTATATGTACCGCCGTTTAATTCACGAACTCTATCCTCAATCGACATATCCCTCCACCTCCTCGATTTCCTTAACTTTAGTGTATTTACTTTGCGAAGCGTACCACTTATCAAAGCTTTCTCTTTTTATTCGGCGTTTACCGTCAACCCATATAAACTCAACAATGCCATCGTTCATAAGGTCATTTGCGGTGCTTCTCGGAATGCCGAGTACCTTTGCAACAGTAAGAGGAGAGAGCGTTTTGCCGTATTTCTTACCGGGTCTTTCGCCGTTTACTTTCTCATAATGGAATTGTCCTGCATACCAATCTTCAAAGCTATCCACATCAACTCTCATTTTGCCCAGTACCAAATAGGTCTTAAATCGGCACTGATTGATGAGTCGGTATGTAGCCGTCTTTCCAAGACCGAGTATTCTCATTACGTCGGGTACAGACATTGTCTTTTTGTCCTGATATGTAAGAACTGCCTTGACGATTTTCTTATTTTCTTCAACGCTTTTCTTTGAAGCTCTGTATTCGTTGCCGACTCGGTATGTTTTGAATAAGCCGCAATTCATCAGTTTCAGTGCTTCTTCTTCGGAAATGGAAAACAACCGAGATATTTCCTTGACAGAATAGGCTTGCCACTGTGCTTCCTCCTGAAGCTTTTCATCGCTGAACAATTCTGCCAAGCGTTCATTTTCCTCTCTGAGATTAAACTGCTCCACTCGGTCATTGAACATATTAACAAATGCCATCTTCAGAACCTCCTTTCTCGCCATTGAGCCAATTTTCAAAGCTCTTTTTAGATATTCGATATTGACCTCCGACACGAACGCTATGGAATTTCTTGCTTTTAAGCAGCTCATAGACGGTAGTTCTGCTCACTTTCAAGATGTGCTGTATATCATCTACCGTGTATGCTCGTATATCAGGTTCAGTCTGCCTGAATGTATTAGGAAGTCGAGTATCGCTCTTTTCAATTTTCTTTCGCATTACCGTTTACCCCCGATTTCTTATTTGCCACTCTGACTACCATATAGCCAAGTGACTTGGCTATATGGTACTGAAAATCGGAGTTTTTGTTAATTATGCGATTGGTTTAATCGCATAATTGACAACCGGAGCTTTCGCTGTCCATATTATCAAGCCATCGGTCAAAGCTCTTCTTGGAAATTCTGTAATGTCCGCCGACCTTTACAAAATGGAAAACGCCTGAGTTGACGAGAGCATAAGCAGTGTTCTTTCCAATGCTGAGAATATCCATTATTTCTTCTACCGTATAAACTCTTTTCTCAAAGCCGGAACTATCATCAACAGCGTTGGGTAGTTTGTTCATTGCTTCAATCTTATCTTCAAACATTGTCAACACCTCCCTTAGCGTGATGATGGTTCTTTTTGAAAATCATATAGTCATAGCCGTATCCTACCTGACATTTATCGCACATCTCTTTATCTGCCTGAAAGGGGTCAAGTCTTTTTACAATGTTTTCAGGGATAGACTGAAACTCGCTTCTGCAACGAGGGCAAAGACTTAGTACAATGCCTTTACGCTCTGTCTTGGGTTTAACGGGAATACCGACTGCAAATTTCAATCCTCGCTTGATTTCGCTGATTTTATCTGCGTCGGTAATTCTTCCGACAAAATTATCAAGCTCTGTGGCTTTATCCACGGTGCGTAGCTGCTCAAGCATTACCATCGACGGCTCTTTTAAGCCACAATCCGTGTTTAGCTCAATATGAGTATTCATTGCCGTTTTCTTTTTAACAGCCGTTATAGCGGCTACAACGACCGTAGGACTGCTTTCATTTAAGCGATTTGTCTGAACCACAAGAACCGGTCTCATTCCCGATTGCACACTACCGTTTGTAACCCCCAAGTCGCAGTAATAAATATCGCCCCATCTGACATTCTTAAATTCTTTTTCTTTCATATGTAAATCCTCGCTTTCGATTATTCTGAGGTAATTCATATCCGGATTAGAATTAACCCCTTCACTTGTTTGAAATGGGAGAGCGTTTTTGGGGGGTGTTTTAGAAAAATTTCCTCAACTTTTTTATTGCACTGTTTACCGATTCCCTTACAGAAGTAAAATCGACTCCTTCTTCATCTGCGATTTTTTCAAGTGTTTTGTTGTAGAAGAAATACTTAAAAACTCTGCGTTTCTGTGTTTCGCTTAAGTAACACAAAACCTCCCGAAGTCGCTTAATATTGTCTTTCAGCATTATTTCTTCGATTGGGTCTGTATCGACTGCCAATTCCGGATGATGCACTTCAAATTCTCCGTCATTGATGTCAAATGCGTGTCCGAAAAGAAGCCTTCTCATTCTCTCTCTTGCTTCGTAGTTCTGATACTCCGTTATCACTTCGCCCTGAGCCATAGAAAGCAGAATGAACGGAGTGTACCGACGGATAACATCAGGGTATTTAACCCACAATTCTTCTTCCGCCAGTTCTGTTACAATCGCCCATTTCTCCGTGCCGGTGTAGCCGTGATATTCATACCGCAGGTTAATGAGCTTGCAGTCGTTCGCAAATAATAATTCCTGTTGTTCTAATGTAAGTTTTGTCATTGTCGTAATCTCCTTAAATTTGAATTTTTGAATTTGGTTGAAATCAAAAATTCGGAGATTACGGATACTTGGCGATATACGCCAGCCACTTATATGTCACGGTCTTGCTCCTTTCGGGAGCGACAAAAAAGCCGGACACCAAGAACATTAGGATATTTCTATCCCTTAATTCTCAGCGTCCGGCAATTTGATGACTCAAGAGCTTTCGCTCAAGGACTCGTGGCTCGGTACATCTGTCCGATATTTAATTGTTCGCTCTGTTACTACTTCTTGTTAATCTGTACTTGACTGTTCCCTTGCGTAGGGATAGGTCAACCTCTACTACTCTGTGGCAGTTCGGACATTTCAGTTCAATCACGCCTGTTGTCATTGTTACCTTGTCAAAAATACGCCAGCCACAGTTTTTGCACCTTACGATTATCTTTTGTTCCAACGATTTCATAGCTCGCTCACCTCCGGATAAACCGTAACCAAATCAAAAGGATTATCAAGATACTCCTTTTTCAAAAGTCCGAGCTGTTTCATTCGTATAGCAAGTGCTTTTTTGGAACACCCTAAAAAATCCGCAAGTGCATCAAATCTCTTATATACGCTCGGATAGTATATTTTGTTCAGACACTCAATCTTTTCTCCAAGACTGAACAGATACATTCCCTGCTTTATAAGGTTTTCGGGAAGAAGGATAGCAGCTCCAAGCGTATTTGCCTGCCATTCCTCCCAATCGGATATAGGCTTATTTCTCTCGGAATTTGCCTTGTAATAATGTACTCCGGCAGATTTCTGTGTCACACCGTAATCATTCGGGAACAACATCTTAAATATCTGATGGCTGCCCTCGTGCATTAAGGTGAAATTCTTTCTGCCTTTCAGCTTGCTGTCAAAGTTCAAGTCCTTTTCCACGAGAACGGTTTTTCCATCCAAAAAGAAAAAGGCTTCGTTATCATCATCTTCAAATACCTGAACACCCATTTCCGTAAATGAGGTCATTCCGAGAATACTACCGTCATAAGATAGGTGCTGGTATTCGACATTCAATCCGAGAACCTTCTCCAAGAGAAGCTCCGGGTCAATTCTGTATATTTGTGTGTTACGGACATCGGGAAGTGCCATATATGCCTGAACATACTTGTCGGCAATCGCTTCGATGTCAAATCTCGATAAATGTTTCAAGTTACAAAACCTCCTACCATTAGGATTTTGCTTCTACAAACCACTTTCCGTTTTCTTCGTCGAACAGAAATGTGGGCTTGCCGCAAATCTGTACCGTGTAGCGGATACCGGTTCCTCCGACTTTGGTGGAAGCCGCACGGCATTTCTGAATTACACGGTCTATCTCATATTTTTCATCATTCTCAAACTTGATGAAGTTCGGACGAGCCGTTCCATCAGGTCTATGTGTTACATTTACTTCAACATAAACTTTTCTTCTTTCGGATTCCATTTTTATTCCTCGTAATTTCTCAAAGTCAAAACTAATCTTCCCAAGTGCTTGTATCCGTCGATGTTCTTATCCGACACCCTGTACTTGGGTCGGTCATCTCCGGCAGTATTGATGTAACAGGAAAGCCTTCCTTTCTTAAAGCGTTTTTTCCGGTCAAAGAAAAGAAACATTCCCTCATATATACCGTAGTCGGTAAAATGGTTTCCGCCGTCCGCACGAAAGATAACAATATCTTCGCTGCACCCCTGCAAAAAGCAGTCGGGCATCGTAACATAAGCCGTAACCTCTTTTTCGTCAATCACATTTAGACCTCCTTAACCAACCATACCTGTCGGCATAGTGATTTCGGCTTTTTCCGGTGGTAGCCGCAAGTTCTGACACAGAACCCCATTCCTTATGCTGTCCTTTCCGAAACGCCGTCTGATTTCTTCAACACACTTTTCCATTCGCTCCAATTTGTCCTGCTTTGCGGCGTCCATAAACATATCTATTTGACGGGGCGTGTCTTGTGGAATAAGATTTATGGCTTGTACTGTCACAGAACGGATAGGGTTATTCCACCCATATCTTTTTTCAAACAACTGAAAAGCGGTCTTTGCAATAATCATCGGAGACTGTGTAGGAAGTGCAATCTTCGTCTGCCATTGCCTTGTATTGAGCGTGTTGTCTCTAATATGTATTGCGACACCTTCTGCACTCAGTCCGTGAACACGGAGCTTGTGTCCGATGTCTTGGGTTAATTCGAGAAACACGGGCCACACCTGCTCCGGTTTCTCTAAATCTGCTACTGTTGTTATACCGTGTCCTACACTTTTTATAGGAGAAACGAAGTCTTTCTTGGCAACAAGGGAAAGGTCGTTGCCGTTGGCATAGTTCCATAAAACTACTCCGTTCTTTCCTAATCTTCTGCGTAAGAACTCAGGGTCGTTATTCGCTAAATCCCCGATGGTACGAATACAATAGCTGTCAAGCACTCGCTGGGTTGCCCGTCCTACACCGAGCAGGTCAGCGGCAGGAAGTCCCCAAATCTTTTCTTTGAATGTATCCTTTGGTATAACGGTTACTGCGTCCGGTTTCTTCATATCCGAGCCGAGCTTCGCAAATATCTTATTAAAGGAAACACCCACAGAAATCGTCAAGCCAAGTTCAAACTTCATCGTTTCACGAATTTCATTTGCCACCTTTTCCGGCGAACCGAAAAGGCTTTCTGTCCCGCTAATATCCAGCCAACACTCGTCCATACCATACGGTTCAACTTGGTCGGTATATCGCTCATAAACGCTTCTCGCAAGCTTTGAGTATTTGATATACTCCTCATAATGGGGCGGCACTACAACCAAGTCCTTGCACTTCTGTTTAGCCTGCCATACTGCGTCCCCGGTTTTCACATCAAAAGCCTTTGCTTTGTAGTTCTTTGCAAGCACGATACCGTGTCGTTCCTCCACAGAGCCGCAGACAGCAATCGGATATTTCTTCAATGCGGGGTCGAGCATACATTCGACGCTGGCATAGAAGTTGTTCATATCACAATGAAGTATGCTTCGTAACATTTTTTGAACCCCCCTTGACATTTTGGGAAGTTTAGTGTAAACTATGAGTAGTTCAACTTCCTGTTTCTTATTATACGCAGTTTAAGTGTACTTGTCAAGAGTAAATGAGAAGTTAAACTGTAAATATTCTTTTAAGGAGTGAAATCAAAGATGACATTCGGTGAAAAAGTCAAAGCAGAGAGGACTAAACTCGGTCTTAATCAGGATGAATTGGCTGAAAAAATAGGCGTAACCCGACGTGTAATTTGTTCTTATGAAAATGATAAATCCCGTCCGAGAGGAACGGAAAGATACAAGAAGCTGGCAGAAGCATTAAATGTAAATGTGAATTATCTGCTGTCTGAGGATGACGCTTTCATCGCCGATGTAGAGGATAAATACGGACGCAGAGGGGCAAGACAGGCTCAGGAGTTGCTTGCAGAAGTTACCGGTCTGTTTGCCGGCGGCGAAATGGCTGACGAAGATATGCGTGAAATGGTTGACGCTATTCAGGAAGCATATCTTATTGCAAAGAAGAACAATAAAAAATACACCCCGAAGAAATACCGCAAAGACGAGTAATCCTCACAGTGAACTAAGTCCAATATATGGGACACACAATAGTTTATAATTTATTATAGGGTAAATATCCGATATACTATAATATGGGAGGTGAGCCGGATTGGGGTATTACACTACGGCTGAAATTGTGAAAATCGTCAACAAGCTCATTGACCGTTGCGGTACTCGTGACCCGTACAAGGTCGCAAAAGAGCTTGGTATCAATATTATCTACCGAGATTTTGAAAAGCAGCGTGGAGCATACAAGGTCATTCTGAAGAACCGCTTTGTTTTCCTTAAAAACGGTATGCACCCGGTCGTGGAACAGATAGTGCTATGGCACGAAATCGGACACGATGTTCTCCACAGGCAAGAAGCGGTTGCTGTCGGCGGGTTCAAAGAGTTCAACATCTTTGATATGAGAGAGAACCGTATGGAGTATGAAGCAAATATCTTCGCTTCTCAGGCTTCGCTCCCGGACGACACCATTTTGGAATACATTGAAAACGGCTATGACATTCAGCAGATTGCACGGGCAATGTGTTCCGACATAAACCTAATTGCTCTGAAAGTAGATACGCTGATTGCACAAGGCTATCAACTTCGCAAACAGGAACACCAAAACGATTTTCTTAAATACAGTAAAAAAATATAAGACCGTCAAGTCTCGAATGTTGAGATTTGACGGTCTAATTTTTATCAGTTTTTATTATATCCGAATTGTCTTGTGCAAAGGGTATCTTTCCACCATTTTTCACGACTCAGTATGTAATTATCATCCATTCGTGCGTTATAGTTTTCTAATACTGAATACTGAAAATTTGCTTTTATATAATCAAACCCTTTGGTGTCAACAATATGTTTAAGTTCAACATTCCCACCGTGTCCATTGTCTATATAGTTAGTCCACCTTTGAAGCAACATTCCATACTGAGCAGTTGCCGAGCCAACATACATTTTTCCGTTGCTGGTATCAGTTATAAGATAAACTGCTTTTTGATTTCTCAAAGCATCAAGCCAACCGCTGCGTTTATTCCGAATAATCGTTTCCAGTTGTGAAAAACTCAATCTTATGTTCTCATAACCCGGAAATTCGTCACCATCATAAGCAGTAGAAAGAATTTCTATTACTTCCAGTTCCTCCATCATAGACTCATAGGTTCTTCCCATGCCTTAACCCTGTATGCCATCCTGTTGTCCTCCTGCAAAAAATGAGTGAGGGGATTTCCATCCCTCACCCAGTAGCCCGCAGGATGGCAGGCTGTTTTAGAAGCTATAAAATTTTCCGCAGCTTCTTCCGCAGATGGTCTAACCTCGCATAGATGGCACCAGTCGTCAAATGCACAAGCGGGGCAATCTCCTTTGTGGAATACCCCTGCATTTTCAGCAGGACGATTTTCAAGGTACGCCCGTCCACCGTGACTAATACTTGATAGAGATTTTCGCTCTCAATCTCTTCCAGTAACTCCGCAACC